>Ga0307509_10000152_pt1 | contig 106873 bp, 86 predicted proteins | sample 10_EM_MG_FD_202245 | JGI IMG/M metagenome (GOLD analysis project Ga0307509, IMG submission 202245) | Populus trichocarpa ectomycorrhiza microbial communities from riparian zone in the Pacific Northwest, United States - 10_EM | ecosystem: Host-associated > Plants > Roots > Unclassified | place... | reverse complement strand
ATGCTGGCCGAGATGATTGGATGCAATCTGTCCACGAACCCGCACGAAGGTCGAAATGAAACCGGTCCCGATTTCACCGCCGAACAAGCGCGCAACCTGGGTCATCGCCCCAAAAGTCAGCGCGTCCTGCGGCCGCAGATGCAACACCGCAAAAAATATGGTCCCCGAGAGCGCAAAGCTTTGCCCGATTGCCTGCAGCAACCCGGAGGTCATGAATTGATCGGACCCCCACAGAGGCGTGAGGCCGTGCGCGACGAGCAGGCACGCCGCGCAGATGCAAATAAATCCGAACGTAGCCACCAGGCGTGCGTCAGCGCGCCGCAGGATGTAACCCGCCATGAAACAGATGATCAGCTGGGGAGCGGCAATCCAGGCCAGTGTCTGGCCGATCTCCAGCGCCCGGAACCCGCGCACCGTCTGCAGAAATTGTGGAATGACGAACGCGGTCGACAAAATCGTCAGTCGCAGGAACGAAATCAACAGGAACACACGCGGTAACGGCGAGCTCAAGGCTACCTTCATGTTGATCGCGGGAAACCGGGTGCGATACTCGTGCGCCACGAATGCGGTCAACAGCAGACTACCGGCCGCCAGCAACCCGATGACCAGCGGGGAATTCAGCCAGTCGAGGCGGTTGCCCTGGTCCAGGGCCGCGTAAATCATGCCGAAGCCGAGGCCGCCATACAGAAAACCGAACACATCGGGCGGCGGGCGATTCGGGTTGGGCTGCTCGGGCCGGACTCCAAACAACAGGCAGGCGACCATTCCCACGGCGAAGGGAATGTTCTGCCAGAAGATCCATCTCCAGGACAGGTGGTCCACATACCAGCCTTCGAGGGATGCGGAGATGTTGAGGGAGACCTCCAGGTTGAGAGCATAGATGGCGATGCCGTAGGCCCAGACCTTGGGGGGCGTGTTGCGCAGGACGAAGCTCAACGTGAGCGGCACAAAGAATCCGGATGCCAACCCGCCCAGGAATTGCAACCCGAGCAACATCTGCAGGTTGGGAGAGAAGGGCTCGATCAGCGAGATGACGGCGAACGCGGCTGCGGCCTCCATCAACACCTTGCGCGTGCCGTACATGCCGGCCAGCCAGATTGCCACCAGGACGACCAGCATTTGCGCGACGGTCTGGGCAGTGGAGATCCATGCACCTTCGTCGAATCCCGCATGAACTGCGCCGCGGATGTCACCAAGGCCGATTGTCGATATCCGGGTGTTGACCGTGGAGATGAATGTGCCCAGCAGGACGGCAGTAAGGCCCGCCCAGGGTATGGAAGTCGGCGGTGGGGGAAGTGTTGGCGCCGGCGCTACGCCAACAGCCGGCGCGCCTCCCTCACTCATCGCCGCACACCATCCCGTGTATCCACAGTAGCCACCACCGACATCCCGGGCCGAAGGCGATCCGCCAACCCAACTGCATCATCAATGGCGATCTTCACCGCAACGCGCTGTACAACCTTGGTGAAGTTCCCCGTCGCGTTGTCCGGTGGAAGTAACGCGAACTGCGACCCAGCACCAGGCGCAAATGCCAGTACGTGCCCCTGCAGGACATGTCCCGGAAACGTATCCACGCGCACCTCAGCCTTCTCGCCCACGGCCATGTGTGTTAGCTGGGTTTCTTTGAAGTTGGCGATGACCCACACGTTTGGCAGGGGCGTGAGCGAGGTGACCTGGCCGCCCACACCCACGAATTGCCCTGGCTTGACCTGGCGTTGGCCGATTACGCCGTCCTGGGGAGCCACGATCCGCGTGTATCCCAGATTGATCTTGGCAATCTGCAGATTGGCCTTTTGCGCCGCGAGTGCCGCCTCGGCCTGTGCCTGCTGGGCCGCGAGTACAGTGAGCTGCCGGGAAGCCGCACTGGCCTGCGCACGGCTTTGCTCAAGCTGGGCAGCCAGTTGCGCCTTGACCGTCTGCAGTCTTTCCGCCGCCTCGGTGGAGGACGAGCCTGTCTTGAACAGCACCTCCTGTCGGGTACGGTCGCGCGCGTTTTGCTCGACGTTCGCGGTGACAGCTTGCACGCTCGCTTTTGCTGCCTGCACGTTCGCGGTTTGCAGTTCCTGTTGGGCCTTCAAGGCCTCAATTTGCGCCGAAGCGGACGCCACACTGGCCGTGAGCTGATCGACCGTTGCCCGGTAATCGTCATCGACGATTTCGGCCAGCACCTGGCCGGCCTGCACCCGCTCAAAGTCCTGTACCGGCATGTTGCGCACGTAGCCGGCGACTTTCGCGGCAATCGGCGTCAGGTCCGACTGCAGGTAGGCGTCATCCGTCGACTGGCGCCTCGAATTGCTCTCCCAACGGTTCCAGCGCGTGGAGATGAGCACCAGCACTGCGACCGCGAGCAGAAAGATGATCGCTCGCCAGATCCAGTCCGGCGGCGCACGCCAATTGAAAGCGGATTTTGTATCCGTCATCGAGTTCTCCGCCAGCTCCCCATCCCCCGAGGCCGCAGTGTAGCCAATCAGTACGGCAGCGACAGGTAGAGTTTTCCAAGCTCGGTCAGTTGGCCCGCATTGCCCAACAAGCTCGTGAAGTGAACGTCATTGTTGAAACGCCCGGTGAACCACGCGTAACGGAACACATCGGCGCGTGACTCGCACACTGACACCATGTCCTTCATCTTCGCTTCCTGCTTGGCCAGCGAGTCGACCTGCGCGCCGTCGGCCAGCGAGTGCCAGTTCGCAAACTCGGTCACCCAGAAAGGCTTGCCGTATTTCTTCAAACGGTCGAGCTGCTGCGCCAGACCGTAGTCGTACCAGTGGAAGCCCAGGTAATCGATCTGTGGGTCGCGGCCGCCGTTGTCGGCTCGATAGGCGGCGTAGAACGCATCCAGCCACGTGACCGGATCCTTATAGTCGGCCATTGTCCCCCAGGTGATATGGGGACCTACGAGCTTCACACCCGTGTGAGCGGCGATCGCCTCAAAACCGGGCCACAGGGCAGCAGCCTGTTCCGGTGTCAGGTTGGACTGGGCGGTCAGGTTGGGCTCGTTGAGAACCAGAAGATAGTGAACGGCCGGATTCGCCTGCAGGAAGGTTTCGACTGCGGTTGCGTCATAGTTGGCGTTCCACACCATCGGGTAGTAGTCCATGCCATAGTGTGCGGCGTAGTCGGCAGGAACTCCTTTGTTGGGTTGCGAGCGCCAGTTGTACCACCAGCTAACACCGGGCGAGAGCGCGGCAATGTCGAGCGGATCGGCCAGCTCATAGGCAATACCGCGCTTGGCGCTCTTGGGGCCGGAAGTGACCGGTGGTGTCTTCGGGGACGCCGCTGCTCCGCCACCGTGTGAGCCCTCACAGGCGCTGACCGTCAGCGTCGATATGAGCGTGCACAGACCCATCGCGCGAAGTGAAGGCGCCATCGCACGAAGTGAAGTCCACATCCTGAAGTCCATCCTGTCACAAAATTTGAGGCACGTGGCCGGCGAAGGTATTGTAAAACCAGTGGCAGGCCCGTTGTGCGGGCAGCCGGCGGCCGGGGGGACCGCCTCGAGGCCCATCCATTTGCAACGCAGGCACGGTCGTGAATCAACCGCTTACTCAGAACGCCGACGTCCGGTTCCTTGGCAAGATTCTCGGAGATGTGATCCGGGCTCACGGTGGTGATGCACTGTTCCAGCGCATCGAGGCTATCCGGGCCGCCTCGGTGGACCGGTACCGGGGTATCGCCAACCCACGGGTTTTGGCAGTCGGCCTGGACGCACTGACGCTCGATGAGACCGTGGCGTTCGCCCGAAGCTTCATGCTCTTTTCGATGCTGGCGAATCTTGCCGAAGACCGGCAGGGTGTCACGACAGAAAAGGACAGCACGCTGGCTTTCACCCTGCAGTATTTAAAATCGCAGGGCATCAGCCCGCAGCAAGCCACTGACCTGCTGGAGCGGGCGCTCATTGTGCCGGTGCTCACCGCTCATCCGACCGAGGTCATGCGCAAGAGCATGATCGACCATCGCAACAGGATATTCGAGCTGATGCGCTTGCGGGATGCGGGTCGCACTGAAAACGCGGACGGCGAGTTGATTGAGCAGGGTATTGCGAGGCAGATCGCGTTGCTTTGGCAGACGCGAGCGTTACGTCGCGAACGACTCTATGTGGCCGATGAAGTTGATATCGCGCTGGCCTACCTGCGCGATGTCTTTTTGCCGGTCGTCCCCGCTCTGTATGCGCGCTGGGAGCGTTTGCTCGGGAGTCGCCCGGCGAGCTTCCTGCGGCCGGGGAGCTGGATAGGTGGAGACCGGGATGGCAATCCCCATGTCACGGCGGATTCTCTGCGTCTGACGCTCGGTCGATCCTCGCAAGCGCTTCTGGCCGATTACCTCGCTCAACTACATGCATTGGGAGCTGAGCTGTCAATTTCGAGCGAGCTTGCGGAAGTCACTCCCGCGCTCGCCAACCTTGCCGACCGTAGCGGCGATGTCAATGCAGCTCGCGCTGACGAGCCCTACAGAAGGGCCATTACCGGATTCTACGCGCGGCTTGCTGCGACGTACCGCAAGCTGACTGGCCAGGCACCTGCAAGGCCGGCGTCGGTGCCGGGTGAAGCCTATCCGGATGCGCAATCCTTCCGGGCGGACTTGCTGACTTTGGAGGAGTCACTGCGGGCGCAAAGCAAGAATGGAATGAATGATGCGGGTGCGTTGACGCGCCTCATCCGGGCCGTGGAAACCTTCGGGTTTCACCTGGCAACGCTGGATTTACGGCAAAACGCCGATGTTCATGCGCGAGTGGTCGGTGAGCTGCTCAACGTGTCGGGTGTTACCGCAGACTATGGCAAGTTGGGCGAAGCCGCGCGCGTTGAGCTGTTGCGCCGCGAGCTGGCGAGCGAGCGCCTCCTGGCAAGCCCGTACGCAACCTACAGCGACGAAACCCTCTCCGAACTGGCAATAGTTCGCGCTGCCGCCGAGGCGCATCGACTGTATGGCAGCGGTTGTATCACGACCTACATCATCTCCAAGTGCGAAAGCGTCTCCGATCTGCTCGAAGTCAACATCCTGTTGAAGGAAGCCGGCTTATATCGAAGCGCTGGTACGCCAACCGCTGCCATCATGGCCGTCCCGCTCTTCGAAACCATTGGTGACCTGGAGAATTCCGCGCGAGTGATGACCGACTGGCTCGCACTGCCGGAAGTGGCCGCCATCACGCAGGCGAAGGGTTTTCAGGAGGTCATGGTCGGCTACTCGGATTCCAACAAGGACGGTGGCTATCTCACTTCAGTGTGGAGCCTGCAGCAGGCAACACAGGCACTCGCTGCAGTATTTGCCCGCTCGGGAACCGTGATGCAGGTGTTTCACGGACGTGGCGGAGCGGTGGGGCGAGGTGGTGGCTCATCATTCGATGCCATACGCGCCCAACCCCATGGGACGGTGAAAGGCCGGATCCGTATTACCGAGCAGGGTGAAATCATTGCGGCCAAGTACGGTACGCGGGAAAGCGCCGCGGCCAACCTCGAGTCCATCACTGCCGCAACTCTGTTGACTTCATTGGAGAGTCCCTCGTTGTCGGCAGAGAGTCGCACTCGCTTTGCCGCAGCCATGGATTCATTGTCCCGCGAGGCTTTTCGAGCCTACCGCGCGCTGGTGTACGGCACCGACGGTTTTCCGCGATTCTTCCGGCAGATGACCCCGCTCAAGGAAATAGCCGATCTGAAGATCGGCTCGCGCCCGGCGTCCCGTACCAATTCCGAGCGGATCGAGGATCTGCGGGCCATTCCCTGGGTATTCAGTTGGGCCCAGGCGCGTGTCATGTTGCCTGGTTGGTATGGCGTCGGGCAGGCACTGCGTTCATTCGCGGATCAGTCCCTGTTGCGTGAGATGCTCGAGGCGTGGCCGTTTTTTCGTGCGACAGTTGACAACCTGGAAATGGTGCTCTCCAAGTCGGACATGGGGATCGCGGCGTTGTACTGCGGCACCCTGGTCGAAGACCGGTCGCTGGCCGACTCGATCTTCGGTCACATCCGGGATACGTGGCTGGTCACGCAGGAGAGCTTGCTCACGGTCACCGGTCAGACGCGCTTGTTGGAACGGCATCCCGCCTTGGATGCGTCCATCCGTTTGCGCCTGCCGTACATCGAGCCACTGAACCTGCTGCAGGTGGAAATGCTCAAGCGGCACCGGGCCGGCGAGAAGGATCCGCGGGTGCGCGAGGGCATCCAGCTCTCCATCAACGCGATCGCCACGGCCCTGAGAAATAGTGGATAGAAATAGTGGATAGCCTCGCGCGGCAGGTCGAGAGGGCTTATGGCCAACTCACGGCCTGCGCGCGCGATGAGGGCCGCATCGCGGCCACCGCCCGGCTGATTCTCACCATTTTCGATGACTTCTACGCGCAGCTGTGCGAATACCCTTACCGCGCGAAGCTCGCGTTCGAGAAGATGGATACGCACGCGTCCATTCAGATCAGTCGCGAGCGTTTGGGTCTCTACAGTCGTTACATAGCCGAGCACGGGCCGAGGATCCTCGAGGCCTTTCCCGAGCTTGCGAACAACGCGGCGCTGTGGGACACGTTGGATCGGTTGTTTGTGGCAATGATTGTCGACCGATACGAGGCAGACATCGCGTTCAGCTTTGGTCACTCACTGCGTCGCAATATCGATCATGGTCTGTGGAGCCCGGTGGCGTATTCATTCCCGCCACCCAGTAAGCGGCGCGCTTATTCCATGGCCGCGGTTCATCGCAGGCTGCCGGTGGAGGAGCGAATTGACATCGACCTCGTGCTCACCGCTCTACAGATGGCGCATCTGTCCGTGCCGTTCAGGGACCTGCAGGGTGATGCATGCCGGATTCTCGAGCGGCTGAACCTGCTCTTCGTACCCCCTGCGTGCCCCGATGCCTTGGATCTGATCGAGGCCGGATTCTTCCGCGATCGCACGGCATTCATTGTCGGCCGCTGGGTGATGGCCGACGGCACCTTTGTTCCCTTCGTGGTGGCGCTACTCAACAGCCCCGACGGCGTGTACGCCGATGCTGTCCTGCATCAAGTATCCGACATCCACGATCTGTTCAGCTCGGCGTTGGCGAATTTCCATGTCACTACCCGGTTGTACTACCAGACCTGCGTCTTCCTCTTCAGCATCATGCCGCGGCGGCCGTTGGGGCATCACTACTCGACTATCGGATTCAACCATGTCGGCAAGGTTGCAATTCTCGACGAAATCATTGACAGCGTACACGCGAGCGGCCAGAGACTGGCGCGTTCACCCGGCGCACCCGGTACGGTGGCACTGGGCTTCACGTTCGCAGCCTGCGCCTATCACCTGAAAGTGATTCGCGATCGCCCCACCGCCTCCTACAAGTGGGGCGAGTTTCCGGGGGTGGACGCGGTGATCGAGAAGTACAGGGTGGTGCATGAGATCAACCGTGCGGGCAGCATGTTGGACAATGTCATGTACTTCAACTTGCGGCTGGACCGGGACCTGTTCGAGCCGGAGCTGTTGGAAGAGATCCAGCGGGAGGCGGGCGGCAGTGTACAAGTCGAGGCGGACGGTGTATTCATCCGGTCGCTGATTGTGCAGCTGAAGATCATTCCTCTGCCCGTTTACCTGGAGACGGCTACCGAACCCGAGAACCAAGCGGTGATCGCCAGTCTCGGACATTGCATCCGCAACAACGCCGCAACCGACATATTCAACAAGGACCTGGACTCGAGAAACTATGGGGTAGGTCGCTATGGACGGGTGTTCCTGTTCGACTATGACGCGGTTGAACGGCTGACCGAGGTGAAGATCAGGACCAATGCCGATCGCGAGCCGGGCGAGGAGGCGGTGCCCGACTGGTATTTCGAGGACGGCATCATTTTCCTGCCGGAGGAGCTCGAGTACGGGATGCAGCTCAAGAACGACTTCGCGCGCCGCTGCTTCCGCAAACAAAACGCGGACCTGTTGAATGTGCAGTACTGGGAGGCCGTGCAGCAAAAACTGCAGCGGGGCGAAGTCCCCGAGCTGCGCGTGTATCCTCGCATGGCGAAGCTATGAACACGCAGTACGGCCCCTGGAATCCCGGCATTGTCTCGCAGGTTCCGCTGGAGTTGCGGCATCTGTGCACAGTCTTCAACCCCGGGAACGTATTCACCACCGTCGCAGCCGCTACCGAGTTGCAATTGCTGACGGGGCTGCCGCTGTGCGAGTTGGTAGCGTTTCGTCCACAGCGATTGTTGCTGCATGAGCTGCTGATTCGGGTGATGGCGGATTTCCATGTACCCGACGGTTCGCGGATCGGGGACCTGGGTATCAACTTTCGCGAGATGACCAATCGGCTGTTGGTCCGTCACATCGAGCCCGAGCTGCCCGCCATCCTCGGGGAGTACGCAAACGTGCGCCGCCGTCTGGAGGATGAAATCGGCGGCGCATTGTCCGGCTTGATCGCCGGCTCCGTCGAGCAAGCGCGCGTCAAGGAGGCAGGGCGCTCGTCGCTTTCTCGATGGTTCTCGTGGCGTTCCTCGCGCCAAAACCCGAACCGCGGTCCCGTGAAAGAGGCCTGGGGCCCCAGCGAGATTGCAGAGTGCGAGCGGCTGGCGGCTAACACTGCAGACCCTTTGCAACGGGCCGGTTATCGAGCGCTCGCCCGCGTCTTGTCGGCACTCTTCACAACCAACGGGCGGGCGTGGGGCACGCCGGAATTGATCCGCTCCATTGCCACCGACCTGGCGTGCAACACCTACGGGAGCGAGGCCATTGGCAGGACGATTGAGCCCATCCTGCGAAGAGCCGCGGATCCTGAAGGATATGCGCTACTGCCGAGCCAGGCGCGCCCCGTGATCATCAACACCAAGGGGCCTTCAGCCTCCGGAAAAAGCACACTGCGGCCTTTGCAGAAAAAATTGGCCGGAGATATTGGTGTGCGGTGGCGCGACTTCGCACTGATCAGTCCCGACATCTGGCGCAAGCAGCTCCTCGACTACAGCGCACTCGGGTCCCCGTTCAAATATGCGGGCGCCTTCACCTCCGAAGAGCTCCAGATCGTCGATCAGAAGCTGGATCGCTATATGGCGCTGAAGCAGGCGCGCGGCGAGATTCCGCACCTGCTGATCGACCGCTTCCGCTTCGACAGCTTTGCACCGGATTCAGACGAGGCGGGCAGCAATCTGCTGACCCGGTTTGGCGATTCGGTGTACCTGTTCTTTGTGATTACCCCGCCCGAACAACTCGTGGAGCGTGCCTGGGCGCGCGGCCTGGAGTTTGGCCGCTACAAGGCGGTGGACGACACCCTCGCCCACAGCGTCGAGGCCTATGTAGGCATGCCGAATGTCTTTTTTACATGGGTTCGCCGGACCGACAAACGCATCCATATCGAGCTTCTGGACAACAGCGTGCCGTTCGGTCATCTGCCGCGAACCGCCGCTTTTGGCAGCAACTACACCTTGAATGTGTTGGATGTCGACAAGCTGCTGGATATCGAGCGGTTCGGGCGAGTCGATGTCAATGCCGCGACCCCTGACGGGCTGTATCCGGATCGCGCACTGCTGGCTCCCAATCGCAATGTTGGGTTTCTGAAGCGCTCCATCGAGGCCTTTCAGGAGGTCAATTTTGCGGAGCAGGCCACTGGCAGGATCTATCTGCAGATCCGCGAAAGAGTGCCGGTCTTTATCGATGGTGAGGCGTTTGATAGAGCGATCGAGGATCCGGGTATCCAGGAGGCCTTACGCACGGTAGCGCCGGCTGCGTTTGCTGCAGAAAGGCGGGCGACCGGGCGCCCGCAATTCCTGCAGGAATCCACCGGTTCAGTGGCTGAGCCGACACTGGGCCAGTGGGGCAGGCGGCTAGCCTAGAAAATCCCCGTATCGATCGACGTGGGCCGCGAGATCCAGCGTGTGTTGGCGGGTCAGCCGCTCCGCCAGCTCCGTGTCACGCTTCTCCAACGCCTCGATGATCTTCAGATGATCGATGATGGAGCGCGCAGCCCGGTCGCTTTGTGAAATTGTCGCCCGTCGCACTGCCTTAACGTGCAACAACAGATTTTTCGTCGTATCAATAATGGTCTGTGAGCCACCGAGCCGGATGACCTCGGTGTGGAACGCAATGTTGGCATCCGAGTACTCATCGAGGTGCTCGCTCGGCGGTGAGCTCTGAAACTCATCGAACAGGTGGCGCACCTTGGCGATCTCCGCATCCGGGGCGTGCAGTGTGGCGAGCCGCGCTGCCATCGACTCGAGCGCCGCCCACATCTGGATCATCTCAATGATCTGCCGCTTCGATTTGCGAATGATGTAGATCCCGCGGCGGGGAATCGTACGCACAAAACCTTCCTGTTCCAGGAGCGACAGCGCTTCGCGGATCGGAGTGCGGCTGACACCCAGCGCAGTGATCAACTGCCGCTCATCCAGGCGCAGCTCCTGCTTGGGGTTGTAGATGTCCGTATCACTGATGGCAGCCTTGATCAGCGTATAGGCCTGGTCGCGCAGGCTGGTTGCATTCAGCGGGGCCAATGCCAGGGGAGTCGACGCGGTGGCGCGTTGGATGAGGTTTTCAGTGGTGCTCATGGCTCTCTAGATGGACTGGTGGTTCAAAACCAGGGGGCGTCCTGCCGGAGGGCGGCCGGCACGGGTGCCGTTCGCAATTTTCTCCCGGTGGGGCAGTCCCTGGAAGCGCCCGTGGGCCTCGGCATAGGCCAGCAGAGCCTTCGGTAACGCGGAATACAGTGACACCGACAGAACTGTGATCATCGCTACACCGACCGCCCAAAAGCCAACAAAACCAATCATTTGCATCTCAATTTCCCGACCCCCGAGGGGCTTTGTACAAGATATATGAGATTATACGGGATTGGGGGTGGGTGTGTTAAGACATTGTCATCAAAGCGCGCACTGCCTCTCGTGGTTTCATCTAAAAAACCAGAGAAATCGCCCCAACGGCAACGCCGGTGGCGGTTTCGGGCTGACGGCCGGGCTATACAAAGCCAAAAAATATGATATACCAGCCGCCAAGCGACTTTGTTGCAGGCGCGGTCCGACGAATGGTGAGGGGGTAATTCGGTCGTTCATGCCCCCCATTGAGCTCAATGGCCAACTCAGAGGGGAACAACATGAGTGCGAATTCGAACGAGGCTCCGGGGGCATTCGGGAATCCATGGTTGCAGTTGGCCATCGGGGTCATCTGCATGGCTTGCGTGGCGAACCTCCAGTACGGCTGGACACTGTTCGTCAATCCGATCGACGATAAATATCACTGGGGACGAGCGGCGATCCAGGTCGCCTTCACGGTGTTTGTCCTGGTCGAGACGTGGCTGATCCCGGTCGAGGGTTACCTGGTCGATCGGTTCGGACCTCGTTGGGTGGTCATCGGCGGCGCAGTCCTCGTAACCATCGCGTGGGTCATCAACTCAGGCGCAAGCTCACTGCCGGTGTTGTACTTCGCCGCCGCCATCGGCGGAATCGGTACCGGTTGCGTATACGGCACGTGCGTCGGCAACGCCCTCAAATGGTTTCCGGGTCGCCGGGGTCTTGCGGCCGGGATCACCGCCGCCGGATTCGGTGCCGGCGCTGCGATCACCATCGGACCCATTGCCGCCATGATCAAATCGGCGGGTTACGAGCAGGCCTTCCTGGTGTTTGGTCTGCTGCAGGGTGGCATCGTCTTCGTGATGGCTTGGGGCATGCAGGTTGCGCCCACGTCGCTGCTGGCCACCAAGGTCAAGGCCGATCAAACAGCGCATGGCTATACGCCCGCCGAGGTTCTGCGCAGCCCGTGCTTCTGGGTCATGTATCTGATGTTTGTGCTGGTGGCTGCGGGCGGTCTGACCATGGCTGCTTCCATGGCGCCCATTGCCAAGGATTTCAAGATCGAGAAGGAGCCGGTGGAGCTGTTAGGTCTGATGATGCCGGCACTGGTTTTCGCGCTGTCCCTGAACCGGATTTTCGATGGTGTTGGCCGTCCGTTCTTCGGTTGGCTCTCCGATCAGATTGGTCGTGAGTACACCATGGCGCTGGCGTTTGTCCTCGGCGCGGGCGCGTTGTTCACCTTGAGCCAGTCCGGTACCAACCCCGTGACATTCGTTCTGGTGACCGCACTGTATTTCGGTGTCTACGGCGAGATCTTCAGTCTCTTCCCGGCCACGCAGGGCGACACGTTCGGCGCGAAGTATGCCGCTGCGAACGCCGGCATGCTCTACACCGCCAAGGGTTCGGGTGCTTTGCTGGTGCCGGTGGCGGCGGCTATTGCCAAGACCAACGGCTGGGACACGGTGTTCATGATCGCGATGGGATGCAACCTCACGGCCGCTTTCCTGGCGCTCGTCGTGTTGAAACCGCTGCGTGCGCGTCACTTCGCGCAAAGCAAGGCCGCCTTCGCCCCGGCGTCGGCCAGTCCCGTTGGCGATCACCGCACCACCTGATAGTTGGAGGAGCTATGGCAACCGCTAATCCCCTGCCGGTACAGGCAAAATCGTCCACGGCCGAAGATACGCTGCAGCGCAAAAGCCGTGATGCGGGCGTCGCTTCAGGTGGCCACCTGGTCGCCAAGGCGCTGAAGAACGAGGGTGTCGACACGATCTTCACGCTTTGCGGGGGTCACATCATCGACATCTATGACGGCTGTGTCGATGAAGGCATTCGAATCATCGATGTGCGTCATGAGCAGGTTGCCGCGCACGCCGCCGACGGCTATGCGCGCCAGACCGGCAAGCTCGGTTGTGTAGTCACGACCGCAGGCCCCGGCTGCACCAACGCGGTGACGGGTATTGCGACCGCGTTCCGGTCCGAGAGCCCCATCATTCACATTGGCGGTCAGGGGGCTTTGACTCAACACAAGATGGGTTCGCTGCAGGACCTGCCGCACGTTGACATGATGTCGCCGATTACGAAGTTCGCCGCGACCGTGCCGAGCACTGAACGGGTTGCCGACATGGTTTCAATGGCGGCGCGCGAGGCCTTCAACGGTGCCCCGGGTCCCGTGTACCTGGAGATCCCGCGCGACGTGTTGGATCGCGAAGTGGATGTTACGAAGGCCGTCGTTCCCAAGCCCGGCCACTACCGTGCTTCCACGAAGTCGATCGGAGACCCGCGCGACATCGAAGCGCTCGCGGACATTCTCGTCAACTCCGAACGTCCTGCCATTCTGTACGGACAGCAGGTGTGGACGGCGCGCGGTCATGAAGAGGCGATTGCGCTGCTGCGCGGTCTCGATATTCCGGGTTACTTCAACGGCGGCAGTCGCGGCCTGCTGCCGCCGGGCGATCCGCATCATTTCGACCGGACTCGTGGCAATGCATTTGCCGATGCCGATGTGATTGTCATCGTGGGCACGCCATTCGACTTCCGCATGGGCTACGGCCGGCGCATCAGCAACAAGCTGACGCTGGTGCAGATCGACATGGACTACCGCACGGTGGGCAAGAACCGGGACATCAATCTGGGCCTGGTCGGTGATCCGGGCGCGATCCTGGGCGCGGTTCTGCAGGCTGCTTCCGGCCGCATCAAGCAGGACAAGCGACAGTTGCGCCAGCGGTGGATGAAGAAGCTCTCGGATGCGGAAGCCGTTGCTACCGAAAAGCTGATGCCGCTGTTCAAGTCAAACAATACGCCGATACATCCGTACCGTGTGGCGTACGAGCTGAATGAGTTCCTGGCGGACAACACGATCTACATTGGTGACGGCGGTGACGTGGTGACGATTTCCGCTCAAGCCGTGCGGCCACGAGGGCCCGGTCAGTGGATGGATCCCGGTGCGCTGGGATCCCTTGGAGTGGGCACTGGGTTCGCAATCGCGGCGGGCCTGGCAAATCCTAACAAGGAAGTGCTCTGTTACTACGGTGACGGTTCATTCGGCATGACCGCCTTCGACATGGAGACCGCCAATCGCTTCGGCGTTCCCTATCTCGCCGTGATTGGCAACAACTCGGCCATGAACCAGATCCGCTACGGCCAGCTCGCGAAATACGGTGACCAGCGCGGCAACGTCGGCAACCTGCTGGGCGATGTGCCGTTCGGAAAATTCGCGGAAATGTTGGGCGGCTACGGCGAAGAGGTCCGTGACCCGGCCCAGATCGCCCCGGCGTTGCAACGCGCCCGCGAATCGATTCAGCGGTTGCGCAAATCGGCTGTGGTCAACATCTGGGTGGATCCGCGCGAATATGCGCCGGGCACCAAGAACCAGACCATGTACAAGTGATTCGTATCGGAGCATCGCATGGGTAAGGCATTAGACGGCGTTCGGATTCTGGATTTCACTCACGTACAGTCCGGACCGACGTGTACACAACTGTTGGCGTGGTTTGGCGCGGATGTGGTCAAGGTGGAGCGTGCAGGCGCGGGCGATGTCACGCGAGAGCAACTGCGGGACATTCCTGGTGTCGACAGCCTCTATTTCACCATGCTGAATCACAACAAGCGCTCGATCACACTCGATACTAAGAGCCCTTCCGGCAAGGAGATCCTGGAAAAGCTCATCAAACGTTGTGACGTGCTCGTGGAGAACTTCGCACCCGGTGCGCTCGATCGCATGGGATTCACCTGGGAGCGCATCCAGGAACTGAATCCCAAGATGATCGTAGCCTCGGTCAAGGGATTCGGACCCGGACCGTACGAGGAGTGCAAGGTCTACGAGAACGTTGCGCAGTGTGCTGGCGGTGCCGCGTCGACGACCGGATTTGACGATGGTCCCCCTCTCGTCACCGGTGCTCAGATCGGCGATAGCGGCACCGGCCTGCACCTCGCGCTCGGAATCGTAGCGGCGCTGTATCAACGCAACTCCACGGGCCGCGGCCAGAAGGTGTTGGCCGCAATGCAGGACGGTGTGTTGAATCTGTGTCGCGTCAAATTGCGCGATCAGCAGCGCCTGGCCCGTACCGGGGTGATGCAGGAGTATCCGCAGTATCCGAATGGAGAGTTCGGTGACGCGGTACCGCGAGCCGCGAATGCCTCTGGCGGCGGCCAGCCCGGATCGATTGTGAAGTGCAAGGGTTGGCAGACCGATCCAAACGCCTATCTGTACTTCATTGCCCAGGCGCCGGTGTGGAAGGAAATCTGCAAGGTCATCGGCAAGGAGAGCTGGATTACCGACCCGGACTTCGCGACGCCGAATGCGCGGCTGCCGCGACTGAAGCAGGTCTTTGCAGCCATCGAACAGTGGACCATGACCAAGACCAAGTTCGAGGCCATGGACCTGTTGAACAACCATGACATCCCCTGCGGGCCCATCCTGTCCATGAAGGAGTTGGCCGAAGAACCGTCCTTGCGCGCGACGGGCACGATTGTCGAAGTGGAGCATCCGACGCGGGGTACCTACCTGACAGTCGGCAATCCGATCAAGTTGAGTGACAGCGTGACCGAGGTGAAGCGCTCACCGCTGTTGGGCGAGCACACCGACGAGGTTCTGGCGGAGTTGGGCTACGGAGCGCAGGACATAGCGGGTCTGAGGGCGAAGAAGGTGGTCTGATATGAAAATAGCGGTGGTAGGCGTCGGCGCGATTGGTGGCTTTGTCGGAATCAGGCTGGCGCTTGCGGGCGAAGATGTGACTTTCATTGCCCGCGGCGCAAATCTGCAGGCGCTACGCACCAACGGATTGCGCCTCATCACGGCTGAAGGCACGGAGGAGTCAGTGCCCCAGGTGAACGCGACGTCTGACTATGCTGCTGCAGGGCCGCAGGATGTCGTGATACTGGCCATGAAGGCGCACCAGGTGGCTGCCGTCGCCCCTGACGTGCCAAAGCTGTTCGGCCCAAACACTGTTGTCGTTCCGATGCAGAACGGAGTTCCGTATTGGTACTTCCACGATCACGCGGGGAAGTTGGCGGGCACTCGGGTGCAGAGCGTGGACCCGACAGGGGTGATTGCGGAGAACATTCCGGGAAGCAGGGTGATCGGTTGTGTCGTGTATCCCGCCACAGAGCTCGTGTCGCATGGCGTCATCAAGCACGTTGAAGGCACTCGGTTCCCTGTAGGTGAGCCCAACGGAACAACCAGTGAACGGGTACAGCGGGTTGCCGATTGCCTGACTCGGGCCGGATTGAAGTCTCCGGTGCTGGAGGATATCCGCTCGGAGATCTGGTTGAAGCTCTGGGGCAACATGACTTTCAACCCCATCAGCGCTTTGTCACGCGGCACGCTGGCGGGCATCTGCCAGTATCCGCCGACCCGCGAGCTCGCCGCTGCCATGATGACTGAAGCGCAGACCGTGGCGCACAAGCTCGGGATCACATTCCGCGTTCCGCTGGAGAAGCGGATTGCGGGTGCGGAAAAAGTCGGACATCACAAGACCTCCATGCTTCAGGACGTTGAAGCGGGTCGTGATCTGGAAATCGATGCGCTGCTGGGAGCCGTGGTTGAGCTTGCCCGCCTGACTGAAACGCCGACGCCAAATCTGAAAGCGGTCTACGCATTGACCACACTGCTGGCGAAAAGCCTGCAGGAAAGCCGGACGAACTAACCCAGGCCCAACCGCGCTTAGGTCACCAGGTGCTGCGGCTTGCCCGCGCACCACTTCTCTATATTGTCAATCAACTGATCGGCCAGAAACTGCATGGCGCCATCCGATGCCCATGCAACGTGCGGTGTCAGAATGAAGTTGGGCCGCCTGACGTCGAGCAGGGGATGCCCGTTGCGTGGCGGCTCCACGGTCAGTACATCGAAGCCGGCTCCCGCTATCAACCCTTCGTCCAGGGCCTGAATCAAGGCCGCCTCATCCACCAGGCCGCCACGGGCGGTGTTGATGAGCAGCGCGTTCCGCTTCATCTTGCGGAAGGCTTCGAGGTTGATCAGATTGCGCGTCGAGGGCAGCAGCGGACAGTGCAGCGAGATCACGTCGGATTCGGCCAACACCTGCTCATGCGGCGTGAACGTAACCCCTTGCATTTTCGGCGGGGGATGATCTGCGAACAGCACGCGCATTCCAAAAGCCCGCCCGATCGCTGCCGTGGCTTGGCCGATGGCGCCTTCTCCGATGATGCCCAGCGTGGACCCGTACAGATCGCCAATGTCGTGCGTGAAGAAACAGAACTGCTCGGATTTGTTCCAGACTCCGTTTTCGACGTCCTGCCGATAGGCCAGGATGTTCCTGCGGAGCGCCAATATCAGCGCGAAGGCGTGCTCAGGCACTGTGTGCACGGCGTAGTTGCGGATGTTGGCCACGGCGATGCCGTGCTCTTTGCAGTATCCAACGTCCACCACGTCGTAGCCGGTTGCGGCGACCGCAATCATTTTCAATTGCGGTAGTTGCTGCAACGTCTCCGCGCGCATGGGCACTTTATTGGTGATTGCCACCGTGGCCCCTTTGAGGCGGGGCACGATTTCCTCGACCGAGGTCTTGGCATACTCAACGTAGTCCGTGGCGCAAGCGGCCTTGCGGACTTTCGCCTTGAGAGAATCGCGGTCGAGGAAAACGACCTGGGTCATGCTGCAATACTCGCCTTCGCTCCGGCTGCCTTGGCGGCCACCGGCGCAATGTTTCGCCAATACTTCTGGGCGGCGGCCACGCCGCTGCCAGGCTCGATCTTCACTCCGACATCCAGCATGGCCATCTCAGCGCCGGCGATGGCACCGAGCAACATCAGCTCATTCAAGTCGCCGAGATGTCCGATCCGGAACAGCTTGCCGGCGACCTTGGCCAGGCCGGCGCCCAGCGCGAGGTTGTAACGTTTGAAGGCTCGCGAGATGACTTCGGCGCCATTGATGCCGTCGGGCACCATGATCGCCGATACCGTGTCCGAGTACCACTTCGGCTCGGTGGCGCACAGCTTGAGGTGCCAACCTTCGAAAATGGCAGCGCGCATGCCGCGGGCCAGGTAGGAATGCCGTGCGAAGATGTTCTCCAGGCCTTCTTCAGCAATGATGGCGAGCGATTCCTTCAGTCCGTACAGCATCGGGACAGAAGGTGTGTACGGGAAATAACCCGACGCATTCGCATTCACCATGTCCGCGTAGTCGAAATAACAGCGGGGCGATTTCGCGGTCTTGGAGATATCGAGTGCCTTCTGGCTGACGCAGGTGACGCCCATGCCTGCCGGCAGCATAAGGCCCTTCTGCGAACCGCTGACGCAGACATCCACTCCCCACTCATCCATCCGGAAATCGATGCTGACCAGGGCGCTGACGGAGTCTACGAAGAGCAGGGCAGGGTGTTTGGCGCTGTCCATGGCTCGGCGTACGGCAGCCACATCGCTCGTCACGCCCGTCGCTGTCTCGTTTTGGCATACCAACACTGCCTTGATGCGGTGCTGCTTATCCGCGCTCAGTGAGGCCAGGTAGCGTTCCACGGGCGCACCTTCACCCCACGGTGTTTCGAGAATCTCCACCTCGAAGCCCAGGCGCTCGCACATGTCGACCCACAGGTGACTGAACTGGCCGAAACGCGAGGCCAGGATCTTGTCGCCCGGGTTGAGGCAGTTGGTCAGCGCTGCCTCCCAGCAACCGGTGCCGGAGGAGGGGAACAGGATCGGCGTGCCGGTAGTGGTCTTGAACACCGGCTTGAGGCCCGTGAGGCAGGCGCGGGTCAGCTCCGGAAAGAGGGGGGACCGGTGGTCCTCCATCGGTACCGCCATGGCGCGCAGGACGCGGTCGGGAACGTTGGTGGGTCCGGGAACGAACAGAAAGTTACGGCCAGCCATAGGAATCTCCGGTTGCACGGGCGCCTGGGTCAACATATATGAGATATGAGACAGAGTACATATAATGAGGGGGGACGTGGGACAGACGCAACGTTATGGCAAATTCGGGCATACGCATCGCCCTGATCGGGCAGCAGGACTTCGGCAAAGCAGTCCTCGAGGCGTTCATTGGGCGAGGTGACACGGTCACGGGAGTATTTTGCGCCCCGGAAAAGCCGGGTGCCCGACCGGATGTGCTGCGCGTTGCAGCAGGGCATGCAGGCGTCAAAGTGTTCCAACCTGGGTCGCTTCAGACTCGTGAGGCCCACGAGCAGTTGCGCGAGCTCGATGTCGATCTGGGCGTGATGGCCTACGTCCTGCAGTTTGCACCGCAGGATTTTGTGAATATTCCGCGGTACGGCATGATCCAGTACCACCCCTCGTTGCTGCCACGCTATCGAGGTCCCAGCTCCATCAACTGGCCCATCATCCGGGGCGACACCCACACGGGACTCACGATCTTCAGGCCCACAGATGGGCTCGATGAAGGACCGGTTATTTTGCAGCGCGAGACACCGGTTGGCCCGGACGATACTCTGGGTTCGGTGTACTTCGACCGCTTGTTTCCCATGGGGGTCGCCGCGCTGTTGGAAGCGGCAGACCTGGTGGTGAGCGGCCGCGCTTCCAGTCGAGTCCAGGACGAGTCCGCGGCGAGCTATGAAGGCTGGTGCCGCGAGCCCGAGGCGCGTATCAACTGGCACAATCATGTGGATCAGGTCTACAACCTGATCCGTGGCTGTAATCCCGCGCCGGGCGCGTGGACCCTGTTCAAAGGCCAGAAGTTGCGCCTGTTCGAGGCGCGCAAACTTCCAACGCGCAGGTTCTCGCAGGTTCGCGGGAAAGTGGGCAGCGTCACCGCGGTCGAAGGTCACAGCCTGTTCGTCATGGCCCAGGGCGGACAGATCGAGGTGTCGAAGGTCAAGTACGGCGACGGCAGGAAAATACCAGCTTCCCAATTTTGCGCCGATGCGGGTGTGGTGGCTGGAACCCCGCTCGGTGATTAGATCGCGGCCGTTGGAGGAGCGATGACGACCTCATACATTACGCACGCTGATTGTTTGAAGCACGAGATGGGCGCAGGTCATCCGGAGTGTCCGGATCGCCTCGTGGCCGTGAACGAGCACATGCGCAACTCGGACTTGTGGGACCGGCTCAACCTCCTGGAGGCGCCGTTGGCCAGCCAGGAGGATCTGAAGCGAGTCCACCGCCCCGCCTACGTTGATCTGATTTTCGAGAATGCCCCCAGCGAAGGCTATGTACAGCTCGATCCTGACACTTCCATGAATCCCTACAGCCTCGCGGCCGCAAGGCGTGCGGCCGGTGCAGGTGTGATGGCCGTGGACGAGGTCATGGCAGGGCGTTCGAGCAATGCCTTTTGCGCGGTTCGTCCTTGTGGTCACCATGCAACCACGGGGCGGTCGATGGGCTTCTGTTTGTTCAACAACATTGGGGTGGCGGCGGCTCATGCGATCGAAAAGGCTGGGTTGCAGCGCGTGGCCATTGTCGACTTCGATGTCCACCACGGCAATGGCACGGAAGACATGTTCAGCGCGCCGCGGTGGCAGGACAAGGTGTTGATGGTGAGCTTCTTCCAACATCCCTTCTATCCCGGCAGTGGCACGCAGGATCCCGCACCCAACATGATCAATGTGCCGCTGGCTGCCGGAAGTGACGGTCGGGCCGCGCGCAAGGCACTGGAGAACCACTGGCGGCCGGCGTTGGAGAAGTTCAAGCCGCAGATGGTGCTGATTTCAGCGGGGTTCGATGCGCATCGCGAGGATCTGCTCGGCGGGCTTGCGCTGGTCGAAGACGACTACGAATGGATGACCCGCGAGCTGATGGCGGTGGCACGTGAGCATGCGGACAACCGGGTCATCTCGATGCTCGAGGGAGGCTACAACTTTGCTGCGCTTGGGCGCAGCGCGGTGGCGCACGTCAGGGCGTTGGCGGGATCGTGACGCTTAGACGGTCAGAACGATTTTTCCAATGTGGTTGGACGATTCCATGAGCCGGTGCGCTTCACTGGCTTCCTCCAGGGGAAACGTCGCGTGAATCACGGGTCGGGCACGGCCGGCGCGCAACAACGGCCAGATGTTCTGCAGTACGCCTGCGGCAACGGCCCCCTTCTGTGCAACGGTGCGCGGGCGCAAGGTCGAGCCTGTCAGGGTGAGGCGCTTCATCATGATCTTGCCCATGTTGATTTCAGCGCGCGCCCCGCCGAGCGTGGAAATGGTAACTATCCTTCCTTCGACGGCCATGCAGTCGATGTTACGAGCAACATACTCGCCCGCAACCATGTCGAGAATGATGTCGACGCCTTTCCCCTGCGTCTCCTGCTTGATGACCTCGACGAAATCCTCCGTCTTGTAGTTGATGCCACGTACGGCCCCCAGTCCCTCACAGGCCTTTGCCTTGTCGGCGGAACCCGCGGTTGCGTAGACGCGCGCGCCCCAGGCGTGCGCAAGTTGAATGGCCGTTGTGCCGATGCCGCTCGTGCCGCCGTGAATCAGTACGAGATCGCCGGCCTTGCAGCCGCCACGCTCGAAGAGATTGGTCCAGACAGTGAAATAAGTCTCGGGAATCGCCGCGGCCTCGACCATGCTCAGGCCCTCGGGAACGGGCAGGCACAGGACAGCGGAAGCGACCGCGTATTCCGCATATCCACCGCCCGGGAGCAGCGCAGTCACCTTGGCGCCGACTGCCAGGCCGGGTGCAACGTCGGACACATGAGGGCCGAGCTCGACAATTTCGCCCGCGACTTCCATTCCAGGCAGATCAGACGCGCCGGGTGGAGGTGGGTAGCGGCCCTGCCGTTGCATCACATCGGGCCTGTTGACGCCCGCGGCAGCGACCCGAATCAACACTTCCGCCTCGCCCGGCCTGGGTGTCGGGCGGGTGGCGGGCCGCAACTGCTCGGGACCGCCCGGGGCGGCAATTTCTGTGACTTTCATAGCGCTCAATCTAATGGATCCAGGAGAAGAAATGAATCGCCACTCTGATTTGAGACATTTCGAGTTGTTCATTGACGGCCGGCACGTCAAGCCTGCCAGTGGCGAATACTCGCTCGACATCGACCCGGCTACGGAGGAGCCCATTGCCGCAGTCGCGCTCGGTAGCCGGGAGGATGTTGACGTTGCGGTCAAGGCAGCGCGCGCTGCTCTGAAGGTATGGGGTGGGATGCGCGCCGCGGATCGCGGTCGAATACTCACACGCGCTGCAACGCTGATCGAGGAACACAGCGAGGAGTTGGTCCAGATTGAAAGCCGCGATGCCGGCAAGCCAGTCGCCAGTGTGCGTCGACAGGACCTGCCGGCGGTGGTTGATACGATCCGCTACTACGCGGGCTGGTGCGACAAAATCACTGGGCTGGTCGTACCCGCTCGGCCGGATGCGTTGACCTACACGTTGCGTGAGCCGGTTGGCGTCGTTGGCGCCATCATTCCGTGGAATTTCCCCATGATGATCGGGATGTGGAAGATCGCGCCGGCATTAGCCTGCGGATGCACAATGGTCGTCAAGCCCGCCGAATTGACACCGTTGAGCATGCTGCGGATTGCGGAGCTTCTTTTGGAGGCCGGCGTGCCACCCGGTGTCTTCAACGTCGTCACCGGAAAAGGCAGTGTCGTAGGCGAGGCTCTCGTCCAGCACCCTGATGTCAACAAAGTCACCTTCACGGGCTCGCCCAACGTGGGCCGCGGCATTCTCCAGGGTGCGGCCAGCAACTTCAAACGGGTCACGCTCGAGTTGGGCGGAAAGTCCGCCAATGTCATTTTCGCGGATGCCAATCTCGATCGGGCCGCGCGCTCGGCCGCGTCGGGCATTTTCTTCAACGCAGGTCAGGTGTGCTCGGCAGGCTCGCGTGTGTTGGTGGAACGTTCCGTGTACGACGAAGTGGTCGACCGGCTCGTGACGCGCGCCAAGACCATCAAAGTCGGCAAACCTGATGCGACGGATACGACCATGGGGCCGGTGATCTCCGGCGGCCAGATGAAAACGGTCCTCAACTATATCGATGTCGGCAAATCCGAAGGCGCCTCCGCGGTGACCGGCGGAGCACGATTGGATCAGAAGGGCTTCTTTGTGCAGCCGACGATATTCGCCAACGTGGCGCATGAAATGCGGATTTCGCAGGAGGAGATCTTCGGGCCCGTGCTGAGTGTCATTGCGTTCGATGACGAACAGGACGCCATTCGCATCGCCAATGGCACGGCCTACAGTCTGGCGGCTGGTGTATGGAGCGCTGATATCAACCGCGTGCATCGCATGGCGGCAGCCTTGAAGGCCGGCACGGTTTGGATCAACACCTACGGCTACACGGACGTACGGCTGCCGTGGGGCGGATCCGGTGAGTCGGGATTCGGGCGCGAGCACGGCGAGGCCGCACTCGAGAATTTCACTGAGCCGAAAGCGGTGTGGCTGGCGATCGACTCAGCCTGACGGTGGCGCGTCAGCTCGAGGGCGGCGCGACCGTTACCTGCGCGACTGCGGCATGCGGCAACTCATCCAGCTCGTTGCCGCCATGCTGCACATACTCGAGCAGCTTCTGGCGCATCCGCCGCGTCCAGAATTTGTTGATGTGGTTGGAGATCCCTTCCAGCGCCACCTTCCTGTCAGGCTCGGCGCGGAAGAAATTCCCGATGTCGTTCGCCATCTGGACGATGTGCTCTGTACTGCCGCTACCGCTCATCGAGTGCTGCTTACTTCGCTGTCGTGGTTTCCGCGGCCTTCAGCAGACTCTCCTGAGTCTCCGTGAAAGTGCGGAAGCGCTTCTGCCACTCTGACGGCTGGCTGACTCGGGTCGCCTGCACAGCGGTCACCTTGTACTCGGGGCAGTTGGTGGCCCAATCCGAGTTGTCCGTCGTAATGACGTTCGCGCCGGACTCGGGGAAGTGGAAGGTCGTGTAGACGACTCCCGGTTGGACACGTTCCGTCACGCGCGCGCGCAATACGGTCTCGCCAGCGCGGCTGCGGATTCCAACCCAATCTTCGTCGACGATTCCGCGCTCCTCGGCGTCGTGCGGATGGATTTCCAAGCGGTCTTCGTCGTGCCAGACATTGTTTTCGGTGCGGCGGGTCTGCGCGCCGACGTTGTATTGACTGAGAATACGGCCCGTTGTCAGGATCAGAGGGAACTTCGCGTTGACCTTTTCGCGGGTGGGGACGTACTCGGTGACCAGGAACTTGCCCTTGCCGCGCACGAACTCACCGATATGCATCGTCGGCGTTCCATCAGGATGCGCGTCATTGCACGGCCACTGGATGCTGCCCAACTCGTCGATGCGCTTGTAGCTGACACCAGTGAAGGTCGGCGTCAGCTGCGCGATCTCGTCCATGATTTCCGATGGGTGCTTGTAGTTCATCGGATAGCCCATTGCGTTGGAGAGCAGCTGGGTGATTTCCCAGTCTGCATAACCTGACTTGGGCTGCATGACTTTCCGAACGCGCGAGATGCGGCGCTCGGCGTTCGTGAACGTGCCGTCCTTCTCGAGGAACGAGGAGCCTGGCAGGAAGACATGCGCGAACTTGGCGGACTCGTTCAGGAACAAGTCCTGGACGATGATGCATTCCATGGACGACAGCGCGGCAGTGACGTGCTGCGTGTTTGGATCCGACTGCGCGATATCCTCGCCCTCGATGTACAGGCCCTTGAACTCGCCGTCCAAGGCCGCCTCGAACATGTTCGGAATGCGCAGACCGGGCTCGCTCTGCAAATCGACGCCCCACGTCGTCTCGAAAAGGTGGCGCACCGTGTTGTCAGACACGTGGCGATAGCCCGGGAATTCGTGCGGGAAGGAGCCCATGTCGCACGAGCCCTGCACATTGTTCTGGCCACGCAGTGGGTTCACGCCCACGCCTTCACGACCGACGTTGCCGGTCGCCATGGCGAGATTGGCGATACCCATCACCATCGTCGAGCCCTGGCTGTGTTCGGTGACTCCGAGTCCGTAGTAGATCGCGCCGTTACCGGCCTTGGCGAACAGACGCGCAGCTTCGCGCACCTCATTCGCAGGCACGCCGGTGACCGCTTCCATTGCCTCGGGCGAGTTACGCGCCTCGGAAACAAAGTTGCGCCACTTCTCGAAGGAGTCCACTTCGCAGCGGGCGCGGACGAAATCTTCCTTCACCAAGCCTTCAGTGACAACGACGTGCGCCAGGCTGTTGATCAGCGCAACGTTGGTTCCGGGGAGCAGCTTCAGGTGATGAGAGGCGCTGATGTGCGGGCTGCGCACGAGGTCGATGCGGCGCGGATCGGCAACGATCAGCTTTGCGCCCTCGCGCAGTCGGCGCTTCATCTGCGATGCAAACACCGGATGACCGTCGGTCGGGTTCGCGCCAATGACAAAAATGACATCGGATTTCATCACCGAGTCGAAGTCCTGCGTACCGGCCGACTCTCCCAGCGTCTGCTTCAAGCCGTAACCGGTGGGCGAATGGCAAACACGCGCGCAGGTGTCGACGTTGTTGTTGCCGAAGCCGGCGCGGATCAGCTTCTGAACGAGGTAGGTTTCCTCGTTGCTGCAGCGGGACGAGGTGATGCCACCGATGGAATCCCGGCCATACTTGGCCTGGATGCGCTTGAGCTCGCTGGATGCGTGGTCGATGGCTTGTTTCCAGGACACCTCACGCCAGGGGTCGCTGATCTTGGCCCGAATCATCGGCTTGAGAATGCGATCCTTGTGAGTGGCGTAGCCGATGGCGAACCGGCCCTTCACGCAGGAGTGACCATGGTTGGCATGGCCGTCCTTGTTGGGGACCATGCGCACGACTTCCTCGCCTTTCATTTCAGCGCGGAACGAACAACCCACGCCGCAGTAGGCGCAAGTCGTGACCACGCTGTGCTCGGCCTGGCCTTTGGCAATCAGTGATTTTTCCGACAGCGTCGCGGTAGGGCAGGCCTGGACACAGGCGCCGCACGACACACACTCCGAATCCATGAACGACTCGTTCTGACTCGGCGAAACCTTGGACTCGAAGCCGCGTCCCTGGATGGTGAGCGCGAAAGTACCTTGCTGCTCTTCGCAGGCGCGTACGCAGCGTGAGCAAACGATGCACTTGCTGGCATCGAACGTGAAATAGGGGTTGCTGGTGTCTTTGCCGAGATGGAGGTGATTTTCACCTTCATAGCCATAGCGCACTTCGCGCAAACCAACCGCACCGGCCATGTCCTGCAACTCGCAGTGGCCGTTGGCGGGGCAGGTGAGGCAATCGAGCGGATGATCGGAGATGTACAACTCCATCACACCGCGGCGGACATCCGCGATTTTCTCGTTCTGGGTCGTGACCTTCATTCCCTGGCTGACGAGGGTGGTGCACGAAGCCGGCAGACCTTTCATGCCTTCGATCTGCACCAGGCACAACCGACACGAGCCGAAGGCTTCGAGTTGTTCGGTGGCGCAAAGCTTGGGAACCTTGGTGCCTGCGAGCGCGGCTGCACGCATCACCGACGTGCCTGCGGGTACCGTGACCTCGCTGCCATCGATGGTGAGCGTGACGAGCTTTTCGCTCTCGCGTCGCGGTGTACCCAGATCCTGTTCGTCGATCGATATCATGGTGATCCCGGCGTGATATATCTAATATATTAAGCCAAAAGGGTGCCAACTGAAACCGGTGTGGGGCGTGGGCGGGATATCATGCGCGCCGGTCAGAACCACGCGACTCAATCTCCACCATGATCGCCACAACGTGGCCCTTGCTCCTTGGCATGGGCGTCCTGATGCTGGGCGCCGGCCTACAGGGCACGCTTCTCGGTCTTCGTGCCACGCTAGAGGGAATTCCGGCGCCCGTAACTGGCGCCATCATGTCCTGCTATTACATAGGGTACCTGCTCGGTACCTTCGCCGCACCGCGACTCGTCCGTAATGTGGGCCACATCCGGGTCTTCGCAGCGCTGGCCGCAGTAGCTTCGGCCGCCATTCTCGTCCAGGGTTCCTTCATCCATCCAATACCCTGGGGAATCATGCGCTTATTGTCGGGCGTGTGTTTCGCTGGAATTTATGTGGTCGCGGAGAGCTGGCTCAATGACAGAGCAAGCCGTTCCAATCGTGGAACACTGCTCGCGCTGTACATGCTCGTTCTTTATATAGGGCTCGGTTCGGCCCAGTTTCTACTCCTCCTTGCGAGCCCAGATACGCCGACGCCGTTCATGCTCGTGTCGGTGCTGATTTCGCTCGCCATGGTGCCCATTGTCGTCTCGGCCCAGCAGGCGCCTCAGCCCACTGTCCCGGTCAAGGTCCGCTATCGGGATCTGTATAAGAACTCGCCGCTGGGCGTGGTGGCGGTGACGGTTTCGGGGATGGTCTCTTCGACCATCTTCGCGATGGGTCCGGTGTACGCCCGGCTGAGCGGCTTGGGGACTACGGGCGTCGCCACGTTCATGGCAGTGAGCATTCTCTCGGCCGTATTCACGCAGTATCCGGTTGGGCGATTGTCCGACCGCATGGATCGCCGGACGGTGATCGCGATCGTATGCACGATTGCCACCCTGGTTGCGTCCAGCATCACTGTGTTCCCCAACATGCCGCACGCACTGTTTCTCGTGCTCGCAGGCATGTTCAGTGGTTTTGCTTTGACTCTGTATTCGCTGGCCGTTTCTCACGTCAATGACAAGCTGGAGCCGGGGCAGATGATTGCGGCAAGTAGTGCATTGCTGTCGTTGAATGGTACGGCCGCGGCTATTGGTCCCGTGATGGTGGGCAGTCTGATCGCGCAGTTCGGACCGAAGGCCTACTTTGCGACTCTGGCGGTCCTGACGGGCGGTTTGACGATTTACGATTTGTGGCGCAAGACTCGCCGCAGTGCGGTGCCGGCCTCGCAGAAGGGACCGTTCATCACCGCGCAGCCCCAGGGTATGGCCGGGCAGATCCTCCAGGGCAGCGACATGCAAAAATAATTGCGACTTCCTGCCGCGAGCGGTGTTCTACGTACAAACGCTGACACAGCCAGTGCAAACCCCGGCAGAATTCGTAACGTTCATGCACGCCTATCAGGACATGGTCTTCTCTACGGCCGCCCGCCTTACGGGCAACGACGCGCAGGCCGAGGATATTGCGCAGGAAGTCTTCCTCAAGGCGTTTGAGAATTTCGATCACCTGCGCACCAGTCCGACCGCGGGTGGTTGGCTCAAAACGGTTGCAACACGTCTCACGTTGAATCATTTGTCGCGTTACCGGCGGCGGTGGCGGTTCTTCTCGGAGTTACGCAGTAACGACAGTGAGGACGAGTCGGAGGTGGAGTTTGCAACTCCCGATCTGACGGCCGAGTCCATCTTCGCCGACATCGACGCCGAACGTCGGCATGCCTTGGTTGAACAGGCATTGCGCGAGCTCCCCGAACACCAACGGGTACCGCTCGTCCTGTATCACTTCGAGGATATGCCGTACCAGGAGATTGCCCAGCAACTCAAGGTTTCGTTGCCCAAGGTGAAGACGGATATACAGCGTGCCCGGGTGGCGCTGGCCAAGAAGTTGGCTCGGGTAGGGGTGGTTGAGTCATGAGTGACGAACCCAAGAGCAACGGACTGGACCCGCAGCAGCGACTCGAGCAGTTGGTGGCTGGCGTAGCTCGCACGCAGCCTCTGCGTCGTGCGCCGGCCTCACTTGAGGCACGTGTGTTGGCTCAGTTGGCGCCCATGCCTTGGTGGCGTCGTGGTTTTACCAACTGGCCCTTGGCCGCCCGCGCCGCTTTCCTGGTCGCCTCCGTTGGATTCGTGCGGCTCGCACTCACAGGATTCATGTCCGTCACCGAAATCGTCGGATCGGGCGAAGTGGTTGGGACGGCGAGGTCTTGGGCACATTCGGGCACCGAAGTCGTGTCTATCACTGCCTCGACTGGATCCTACCTCCTGCACGCGATTCCGCCGATGTGGTTGTACGGTGCAGCGGCGTTAGCATTTTGTCTGTACGCGCTGCTGTTTGGACTCGGGACTCTGGCCTATCGCACTTTGTATGTAGAACGATGAACACCAATATTCTCAAACCGATTCGATGGGGCGCGCTCGTGTTGTGCTGCGTGCTGTTGAATACAGCTCGCGCGCAAGAGGTCGAGCCGCCTACGACTCCGCCCGCCGCCGTTGACGCCGCCGTTGACGCTGCGGGCGCCGCAGCGGACGCCGCAGCGGACGTGCACGACGACGATGCGCCCGTGCCGCCGGACTCTGATTCGACTGGCTCGCACCGTAGCCACCGCAAGCATCACGGTAACCATAACGACGAGGTTGTTTCTGTCGGGCACAGGGCCGATCTGGCTGCCGGTCAACACGCCGGCACCGTCGTAGCAGTCTTCGGTTCTGCGACCAGCGCAGGCGATGTGGACGACACCGTGGTGTCCATTATGGGCAACACGCGCGTCACAGGCGGTAGGGTTGGAGACACGGTCGTTGCGGTACTGGGCTCCGTTTACGTCAACGGCCAAGTGGATGGTGATGTGGTCGCCGTCATGGGCAACGTCGAATTGGGGCCCGAAGCCCGGGTTCGCGGAGACGTCATTGTTATTGGCGGTGAGCTGACGCGAGATCCAGCCGCCACCATCGGCGGCGGAGTTCAGCGAGTTTTCAATACCGACTGGGTGGACTTTGAATGGCTGCGGCCCTGGGTGGAGAAATGCCTCTTGTATGGCAGGCCGCTCGCATTCGCGCATGGCCTGGGATGGGCATGGACACTGGCGCTAGGACTACTGGCGCTTTATGTCGTTATAGCCTTCCTGTTTCGCAGGGCCGTAGATCGGTGTGTGCAGACGCTGGAGGCGAATCCCGGTCACTCGATACTCGCGGCGCTGCTCACCATACTGTTGACGCCGGTGTTGATCGTTCTGCTCTGTATCACTGTGCTCGGCATTGCTGCGATTCCCTTCCTGCTGTTTGCGTTGTTCTGCGGTGCTGTGTTCGGCAAGGTTGTTGTGCTTGCGTCCATTGGGCGTCGGTGCACGCCGATGCTTGCCGGTGATCCAGTGATGCATACGGTTGTTGGTGTTGTTGTGGGCGGTGCCATCGCGCTGGTGCTTTACACCATCCCGGTCATCGGTTTCATTGTCTACAAGCTGTTGGGACTGCTGGGCATGGGCGTGGTCATGTACACGTTGCTGGTTGCCGTGCGGACGGGGCGGCAAGCGCGTGCGGCTACTGCGCAGGGCCCCAATGGGATAGGCCCGGGTGTGGGCCCTGGCGGCATGGGGCCGGGTGTGGGGCCCGGCGGCGCCGGCGGGGGCCCAGGCTCGGTTCCAAGTGCGGGACCCGGCTTCGGCGCGGGCACGGGCGCTACTGCCGACGCGGTGTCCCCCGGGGCGGGCGCGAGTGCGATGCCGCCCGGCGCTGGCCCCGGCCCCGGTTCAAACACCCGCTCCGCGGGATTCGAGTCAACCATGAACAGCACATCCAACTTCGGTGACTTTTCCGCGGGCCCGGGTATGGGCGCGGGCTCCACTCCGCCGCCAGCCGGTCCCCCACCCGGTATGGGCGCCGCGGCCGGCGCGACAGGGCCGGGGCCCCACGGCACTTCCCCAACCTCACTCCCCCGCGCGGGCTTCGGCATCCGCATGGGTGCGTTGCTGTTGGACGTGATACTGGTAGGAATACTTCTCCACACGATTCACGAAGGTACGAGGTTCGAGTTGATCGTCCTCGCCACCTACGGCGCCATCATGTGGAAACTCAAGGGATCGACTGTTGGCGGCATCATCTGCGGCCTTCAAGTCGTGCGGCTTGACGGTCGGCCTATCGACTGGCCAACCGCGATTGTCCGCGCTCTCAGTTGTTTCCTGTCTCTCGCAGTTGTCGGCCTGGGATTCCTGTGGATCGCGATCGACAGTGACCGGCAGTCCTGGCACGACAAGATCGCAGGGACCGTGGTCGTGAGAGCCCCCAAAGGAGCGTCGCTGCTGTGACAAACAGCGTCAGCGCATCAAACGCACCGCCGCCGCCTCCGCCCGAGGAGGCCGCAGCCACTGTGAGTGTCGCTGTACCGGAAGCGCTTCCATGCGCGTTGTTGCAGGCCAACGTATAACTCACCGATCCTGTAGTCGACGGTGCAGTAACAGTCGTACTCCCACTGGTCGTCTGTGTCCCAGTCCAAGCACCAGAAGCAGTGCAGTCTGTTGTGTTAATCGATGACCAGGTGAGCGTAGTTGAGGCGCCAGGTGCAACCGAGGTTTTCGCCAAGGTGAGCGTGGGTGCTCCTGGAGGGAGTGAGGCCAACGCCGCATCCGCCTGAATGAAGCCGTATCCCGATGAGTAGTCGGGACTGGGTGAGCCCATGGGCAACGCCGTTGACTGCAACGCTCCGTAGATCTGCGCCGGTGTCAGGGTGGCATTGGCCTGCAGCATCAACGCTGCAATCGCGGCGGCGTGGGGTGATGCCGCCGAAGTGCCGAAGAAATTCGGGTAGCTGGCGTTATTGGCACATTGTGGCACCGTGCTGGTGTCCCGCCCGGCGGCGATCTGGAATCCAAGGAATGTGTCATTGCCACCGTCAGGGCCGACAAAGTCGGGCTTCTGGCGTTTGACCGGCGTCGCAAGCCGGTTGCCGGAAGTATCGAACAGAATGGGTGAGCCCCCCAACGCCGAGTAGGTTTCAAGAACGGCCGGTGACTGGCCACATCCAGGCGTTTTGTAGAAGGGGGCCGCACCGACGGCAGCCGCACCTGCCGCGCCAGGATGGCCCTGCAGCGTTGGGTTGTTGGCATACGAACTATTTATGACCGTGCTGAGACCGCCGCCTTCGACGGCCAACTTGACGAGGCCGGGGGCGGCCGTGCCGTCTGCCAGGCCGATAGTAATATTGATCGTTTGGGCTGCGGTCGGCGCGGCCGCATTTGCCGGATTGCTGACCAACAGCACCTGCACCGGATCGTCGCCCGTTGCGTTCGGGCCCGTACAGGTTACCGAGGTTCCCTGGAGGTTGATGACGAGACCGCTGCTCGCACCCGTCACGCACAAGTCGAGATGACTGGTGGCCCCAGGGCTGCCGGCGGCGCCAGTCACGTAGGGCTGATCCCATTGCAGCACCAATGCAACCAACTCACCCTGATCCAGCGAAGGGATGTTGACTGACAACTGGGTGGTCGTCGTCGCTCCCGAATTGTCGAAGTTCAGAAGGTATTCATTCGTAGTTGGGGCAGTGTGGGACAGCGTCGAGAAGCTTGGTGCGGCATTGTCGTACGAGTTGTGTCCGTCATTGCCGGCGGCGGAAAAATAGGCGACTCCCTGGCCAACGACGGTGTCGATGGCTTGTGCCTCGATTCCGTCCTGGAAGAACGGTTCGCGGAAATATCCGACATCGTCGACAATGACTTTCGCGTGCCCCGTGTTGGCCAGCGCCTTGATGCCGTTCGCGAATCCGGCTTCGCCGTTTTCGGCTGTGTAGAACGCGAGGCTGGCACCGGGTGCGACGTCGTGAATGATCTGCAGCATGGCCCGCCCTTCATCCCCAAAGGGCAGTTGGGTGGGGGCTCCGTAGGACAAGCACTCTGCCTCCGTTACACTTACCGGCGAGATCAGATCACTGCTGTTGATATCATTGGTCGCCGTTGCCAGGAAGCCGTTCGAGGCGTACCCCGCAGGGCCCGAGGCGGCCACGTGGTTTTGCGCATAGACCGGATAGCAGTTGTAGCTGTCCGAGAGGGCGCCTACAGTGACGCCGGTGCCGTCGAGAGTTGAATAAGTACTGCGCAGTACGTCGCTCCGCTGAGCGAAATCACCCTGTGAGGTAACTGCACCTGCACGCGCCCGTGACATGGCCGCGTGCATCGAATGCAGTTCGACGCGAGCGGCTGCGGATTCGATCCGGTCCACCGGCAGCCATCCGCTGACGTCGTTCGAATACACCGAGGGGTTTTGCAGACCCAACGCGACCAGGGCATCTTTCAACTGTTCAGCATCGCCGCGGGTAACTGCGTCGACCAACACGAGTGGTGTTGAGTCGGTCGGGCGCTGCATGAATTTTGCGGCCGGACTGATGGAGCGCAGGTCCGTAAGCGCTATTTTCGAGTCGCTGATGTTCAGGTGACCGGCCAGCTCCGAGAGGACGCCGTCGAGTTTCTGGCCTCCGACCATGAGCTGATGCCGCGGGTTGCGGGCGCCGAAGGCGCGCAGGGCGGGGGTCTCGGCGTACGCCGCCAGGGGAGGGAGCAGGGCGAGTGCGAGGAGAAACGCTTTCATCCGTTCCTTTATTCGCGGAGCGCGAATTCTTCGATCAGTGCACGATACTCGGCCAGCCCCGGCGTCTTCAAGCCGGCCACCTTGCCTTGATCGTCCCAACGACGCACTTGGACGGCTTGCAAATGAAAAGGTTCTGTTTCGAATTGTAACAATTCGGGTCGAGACATGGGTCCTCCCTGCAATTGCAGGGTCACAATGGAGGCGTGGCTTAACATGGCGACATAGTTGGTGTCGGTCGCGCAAAGATAGCGCTTGGCGGGAACATGAAGGCGCACCGCCTCCGCCACTTCCGTACGCATGCGCTGCGCCAACCACCGAGCTCCCACCTCTTCATGCCGCGCATCGGCGGTCCAGTCGGCAAGGTCGTCAGGCACGTCTTCGACGAGATGCCCGATATCGTGCAGCAACGCGGCAACAACAAGGGCGGCAGGTGCGGATTGCTCGCGCGCAAAATAAGCAGCCTGCAAAGCGTGCTCGGTCATCGAGACCCGCTCACCGAAGTAGGCACCCGATCCCCGCCGACCAAAGATGGCAAACACTTCGTCGGCGATGCTCATGGTGCTCTCACTATGCTGTTTGTTTGATGGCAGCCGTCCGGGCGCTCAGCAGGTACAGATAGGCGGAACCTGCCGCTGCCAACGCACTGACTACGGCCAGTGATACGAATACTCCCTGCCAACCATAGGCCACTGAAATTCGCGCCACACTGTCGCCGGCCAGGACACCGCCCAAATAGCCGATGCCGTCAATCATTCCGGATGCGAATGCGCTTCCTTGTTTGCCGCCAAAGTCCAGTGCGAAAGCGCCGCCCAGGAAGGAATAGGGGCCGAGGAGGCAGAAGGCGATCGTACCGATCGCGAGTAGTGGCAACAGCGTGCTTCCCGCCGTGGACGGTATCGACATGAGTCCCAACAGAGCCGCTGTAGCTGCGCTGAGTCCCACTGTCATCAGCAGCGCCCGTCCGTTCACACCCAGCCGGTCGCTGAGCCAACCAATGAGGAGGACTGAGACGGCACCCACGCCAGGGAATATCGCACTGAGACCGGCCGCATTGCCCGCGTTGTATCCGAGGTAGTCGCGCAGGTAAACGGGCGTCCAGAAGTTGAATGTTTCGCGAATGATGGTGCATGCGAACGACAGGCCGCAGACCATTTGGAACGCACGGCTGGTAAACAGCGGGCGCAGCAGGGCGCCCACACTGGCCGGTCTGGATTCCGACTTGGCGAATACGTTGAGCGGGTTGGTCCGCGCCTCACCGAAGCCGAGCGCGGCCCGCGACTCCCGCAGGAAGAGGAAGCTGGTGAGCAGAAACGTCGCGGCCACGGCCGCCGCGAAGTAGAACAGCGCCCGCCAGCCGAATCCCCGGTGAATGAGCATCCCCATCAATTGACGGGCCAGCGCATCGCCCACCAGGTAACTCAAGCTCAGGATGCCGACCACCGTGCCATAGGAGGTGAAGTTGAACCATTGCGACGAAACTTTGATCAATCCCGCCCAGGAGAGCGACTGGGTCAGGCGGTTGCCGACCCAGGCGAGGGTGAAAATGGGAATGAACCCGGTGGCCGCAAACAACACAGTGAAGACAGTGGCGCCGGCGAGACCAATCAGAAAGTTCACCCGGCCGCCCCAGTAGTCACCGAGCCCGCCCAGGAACAGCTTGCCCACCGCGTATCCCAGGACGCCGAGCGAAGCTATCGTGCCCATGCGCACAATCGCCTCATCCTGGGTCATGCCCTTGGAGCGCAGCTCCTCGACCAGCATGGGTGTGGCCACAGAGAGGTCGGCGCGGCAGAAGTACAGCGAGGCGTAACCGCCGAACAGCAGCGCCACAACGACAATCTGTCGCCGCCGGAGGGTGGGGTCTGGCATAGACTATAGTGGCATGAATTCATCGGACCTCGCGACCTGAGCTCTATTACATCCGTGTCGCCGGATGCCGCGCGGGCTGCGCGCAGCCCGGTCGTCCTGCTGCTCGCGGCAGTGCTGTTCCTGAACTATGTTGATCGCGGTGCCTTGCCTACCGCGGCGAATCTGATCCAGGCCGACCTGCACCTGACGAGCTCCCAACTGGGTGTGTTGTTGTCGGCATTCTTCTGGACCTACGCCACCATTCAGATTCCAGTTGGTTGGCTCGCGGAGCGCTATGGCGCGCATCGGGTGCTCGCCGTCGGACTTGCCATCTGGGCGTTGGCCACCATGCTGGTGGGCGTAGTCTCGGGCTACTTCGTGCTGCTCGCTTTGCGATTGCTGCTCGGTGTTGGTGAGAGCGTGGGCTTCCCGTGCACCTCGAAGATTCTGGCTTTGACAGTGCCGAACGAAAGTCTGGGCACCGCCAACGGCATCATTGCCTTCGCTTACCTGCTGGGGCCCGCGGTGGGGATTGTCGTCGGCGGGTTGTTGATCGAGCTGTATGGGTGGCGGACCGCCTTTGTTGTGTTTGGCATGGTGTCGCTGTTGTGGCTGTGGCCCTGGTCGCGGGTCAAGATACAACAGCGGAGCTTGGCGCCGGTTTCGGCGGATGTTGCCAGCCTGTGGATGATTCTCAGGCAGCGCTCGTTGTGGGGGACGGCGCTGGGTCATTTTTCCAGCAACTATACTTTCTATTTCATGCTGTCCTGGCTGCCGGTCTACCTGGTCCGTGAGCGCGGATTCTCCAACCTGGAGATGGCACGGCTGGCCGGTAGCGCGTATCTGGTGAATGCCGTGTTTGCGATCGGCGCGGGTTGGGCCATCGACCGCTACATTGTCCGCGGTGGCTCGACCAACTTCGGTTACAAGCTCGTCATGGGCGCCACCCACCTGGGTGCCATCGCCTGCATGCTCTGCATGGCACTCGGGCCGCGACCGGTGGCGCTGGTGTCCATCTTCATCTACCAGGCGCTCTGCGGAGCTTCATCGCCCGGTGTGTTTGCGGTATCGCAGATTCTGGCTGGCCCTGCGGCCGCCGGCCGCTGGGTGGGAATTCAGAACACCATTGGCAATTTCGCCGGCATTGTCGCGCCTGCGTTGACCGGCTTTGTCATCGATTGGACGGGGCACTTCACGCTCGCCTTCGTGATTGCCGCCGCGGTAGGGGTTCTGGGATTCACCGGATGGGTCTTCATGATTCCGCGAATAACCGAGCTCAACTGGGACGATCAGACTGCAGGCCGTTCCTCGATCGCATCCACACGCGTCGGATAAAACGCGACATAGTCCTTGATTTGCGCAACCGCCGGATACGGTGTTTCGTATGTCCACACGGCGTTGTTCGACTGCACTCCACCACTCGGTATGCTGTAGTACGAGGCATCGCCCTTGTAAGGGCAGTAAGTAACGTGATCAGTGCGCTTCAGCAAGTTCATGTCAACATCCTTGCGGGGGATGTACTGCACCGGTGGATAGGATGCCTCGCGCAAGACCAGCGCTTCGCGGGTATCGGCAATCAGAGCGCCGGCTGCTCGCACCAACACTCGTGCAGGATTCGGGGTCAGTGTGATCGGGTGATCAGGACCCGGTATAGTGGGCTGTCGGGCATTCATGGCGTATCCTTGTGGCGCTACCGCGGTGGCGTTATCGCGCAATGTCTCATGAATTCTACTAGGACCGTGGGGCGATCCCCAGCGCCGCCTCAATCTTCGCAGGATCGTAGGTGCGGCCGCCTTTGATCACCACCGCAATCCGGCGCAAGTCTTCGATGTGTGCGGTTGGGTCCCCGTCGATCAGAATCATATCGGCCAACTTTCCGGGCGCGATCGTCCCCCGGTCTTTGTCCGCACCCACCACCTGGGCGGATGTCAGGGTTGCCATCCGCAGCACCTGCTTCGGCGCAATGCCCGCGCGCGCATACAACTCCAGCTCATGGATGAGGGAGTAGCCGGCAAGCGCATCCGTACCCGGGATGATTGTAATTCCCGCATCGTTGATTGCCTTGAGCAGACGAAGCATGGTCGGGAGCGCTTCTTTGTAGCCTGCTTCCTGGCCTTGCGGCGGCGTCAATGCGCCGGAGAGCATTGCGCGGCGAATTTGCGGCGGGAAACGCGGTACCACGGTCTGGAGTCCCGGAGTCACGGCGGCGGGATCTCCCGAAAACATACTTTCGAAGATGCCCACGGTCGGATCCAGGACCGTATGGTGAGACTTGAGGAAGCCGATGAATTCCTTCACCTTCGGGTTGTCAGGGCCAAATTCATGAGCGTGTTCGGCCACGGCCGTGAAGCGGGTGGTGCCACGAGTGTCCTTCACCGAGTCGAACAGGAAATTCAACACAATAAAGTTGAGGTGTTGAATCTCATCCGCCCCTGCGTCGACGAACATTCGCGCTGACATGAAGGCCGGGACGTGTCCGCTGACCCGCAGACCACGCGCATGAGCTGCATCCGCAATGATCGGCACGAGCTCCGGTTTCACTGACGAGTAGATCTTGATCTGCCCGTAACCGTGGTCCGCATACCAGGCAACATCTTTCAACGCTTCCGCTGCTGTGTCGACCCGCATCCGGGTGGGGCCGGCCAACGGTCCGGTTCCATCGATGATACCGGCCTTGAACACCCGCGGTCCCAGCTCCGAACCGTCGTCAAAGCGCGCGACGCGCGCAAGGAAATCGTCCAGGTCATTGGCCATGTCACGGGCGCTGGTGACGCCGTTCGCCAGGTCCAATGGCCCGTCGCTGTTGGAGAAATGTTGGTGGTTATCCCATAGGCCGGGCATCAGGAACTTGCCACCGGCATCGATGACTTCCGCTCCCGCTGAGGCTGTTACCGCGGCATCGGGTCCGATACGAACAACGTGCTCGGTGCGCATGACCACAGTCATACCCGGGGTAACGCTCAGGTCGCGCGGATCGAACAGCCGGGCATTGCGGATCACCAGGTCGCCATTGGGTACGTGCGTGAGCTGTTCGGCCAACTTTTTGGACGAGGCGCTGTCGGCAGCCAATTGAGCGGCACTCAGTTGACTGAGTGAGCCGGCACGGGCGGCCGGGAGGACTGAAAACCAACCGGAAACCTCGGCGGCCGTATTGCCGTCATGATCCAACCATATGCGGGTCGGGTTGAAATCCAGTCCGGTGATTTCATACTGAGTCAGTTGCGCGGCCGGGCCACTGGCGGCGGTCAGCGAAATCGAGCCCGCGGAGCTGATGCGTGCCTCCCCTGCTGGCAGGAGCGGCAGCTTCTTCCCAGGTGCTTTCAGCAGCGCGCGAGCCAGGACACCCATGAATTCCGGTGGCGCGTTGTTTGGCACATAAAACGCCTCGCCGGTCAGTTCTTTCTCGCCGTGCTCAGAGCGGTTCTGCCACTTGGCCTTACCGCCCGAGAGGTTGAAGGACTCCGCGACCGCGGCCTTCATGTAATCGTTGCCGCTGCCGGAGTATTCGGTGGGCACACCCGCCGAGTCGAGTTTCCAGGTGGCAATGATGTGGTCGCCGCGTCCGCGGTCATTGAAGGAGTACTCGGCCCGCACCGAATCGGTGCCCTGGGTCGTGACTGTCTGTGAGCCGGCAACCAGGCCCTGCAGGAGGATCTGATCCTCGCGTTGGGCGGGTGTCGCGGCCGCGACGGCGCAGGTTGCTGTCATGAACAATGCCGCCAGAAGGCCTTCCGTGCGAATGATGGACATGTCCAAGAATCCTCAAGGGTGGAGAAAATTCATGAAAATCATGAACTGAGCGTTCCCGGACGCATGTTAGCATCCGCGCCCGCGAGCCGTTGGAACGTCCGGGAAATAATGAAGATTCGTCCTTTACTGCTGGCGCTGCCATGGGTCGGTGCGGCAGCTGCCCAAGGTGTCCCGGCGCAGGCCGATTTGACCGGCTCACCACCCCTGCACGAAGTGGTCATCACCGCGACGCGCATCGCGGCGGATGCGTTCAATGTACCGGCGGCAATCAGCAGCATTTCTGCCGAGCAGCTGCGTACCGATGCCCTGGGTGTCAATCTGGCTGATGACATCGCCGTTCCGGGTCTCCTGGCCCGCAATCGAAACAACTACGCGCAGGACCAGCAGATCTCCATCCGTGGAATCGGAGCCAACTCCGCTTTCGGTATTCGCGGGGTGCGCGTCTACCAGGACGGTATCCCGGCCACTGGTCCCGACGGGCAGGGCCAGGTGTCACAATTCAACCTGGACTCCGCATCCCGGGTCGAGATACTGCGCGGTCCATTCTCTGCTCTGTATGGTAACTCCTCGGGCGGCGTCATACAGATCTTCACTGCGGAGGGCAAAGGTCCGTTACAGCTTCGCAGCTCCGTGGTGTATGGCAGTTTCGATAATTTTCGCGCCAGCCTGAATGCGCTCGGCGCCGTCGGGCCGCTGGGCTACAACCTCGACTTCTCGCATTTCCATGTCGATGGCTTCCGCGACCACAGCAGTGCCCGCAACGAGTCATTCAACGGCAAGTTGAATTACGCTATCAACGACTCCAACCGCCTGACGCTCGTTACCAATGTGGTGTCACGGCCGGATGCCCAGGATCCACTGGGTGTGACGGCCACCCAGCTCGCCGCCGATCCCGAAGCGACCGATCCTGCCGCAATCAACTACAACACGCGCAAGAGCCTGCGGCAGCAGCAGGGCGGGTTGATCTACGACCTGGACCTCACGGAGCAGCAGTCGGTGCGGGTGGTGGGCTATTACGGGCATCGCTCCGTGCAGCAGTTCCTCTCGATTCCCATGAGCACGCAGCTCGCTCAACCCAACAACTCCGGTGGTGTGATCGACCTGGATCGCCACTTCGGGGGCGTCGATGCCCGCTGGGCCTGGCGAGGGATGCTCGCCGATCGTCCCATGACCTGGGTGGTGGGTATGAATTACGATCGCCAGAACGAGCTGCGCCAGGGGTACAACAATTTTCTGGGATCCACGCTGGGCGTGCAGGGCGCCTTGCGCCGGAACGAGAATAATATTGCGCGCGATCTGGACGAGTACGTGCAGGGCACGTGGGACTTTGCGCGCCTGTGGTCGGTCATGGTGGGTGTGCGGCGCAGTGATGTCAATTTCGATTCCCAGGATCACTACATTGTCGGCCCGAATAAGGATGACAGCGGGTCCGTGACTTATGGTGCCACCTCGCCGGTAGCGGGCGTGGTGTTCAAGCCGCAGGATTGGCTGCGCGTTTATGCGTCATACGGGCAAGGATTCCAGACACCGTTGGGTTCGGAGCTGGCCTATCGCCCCGATGGCGGTACTGGCCTGAATCTAGACCTGCGCCCCGCGCGCAGTAACAACACTGAAGTCGGGGTGAAGCTGGATATCGAACCGGACATCACCGCGGAGATGGCACTATTCCAAGCGCAGACTCACGATGAGATCGTCGTCGCTACCAACAGCGGCGGTCGGTCAACGTATCAGAACAGCGGGCGCACCCGCCGGCGCGGCGTGGAATACTCTTTAAATTACCGACTCGCGCCGGACTGGAGATTCCAGCTCGCCTATACGTACGTAAATGCTTACTACAGCGACGCGTATCTGACCTGTCTGGCCGCCCCCTGTCCGAAGCCTGCCACATTGGTGGCTGCCGGTAATCGGTTGCCCGGTGTGCCCAAAAACAACGTCTATGTTTCGCTGCGTTGGGGCGCGGATCCGGGCTGGCATGCGAGTGTGAACGGCCAATACATCACCAATGTCGCGGCCGACGACACCAACCTCTTTTTCACGCGACCCTATGCTCTGTTGGGCCTGAACGGCGGGTACGGCGTCGACCTGGGGCAGTTCAAGATGAATGCCTTTCTGCGCATCAACAATTTGTTGAACCGGCGCTACGTCGGGTCCGTCATTGTCGATGATGGCAACGGTCGGTATTTCGAGCCTGGGCCTGGATTCAACATACTGGGCGGATTCAGCGTCACCATGAGGTAGGTGGCCCCCTGGCAGTCAGGGCGGAAACGGCACGCCGGACAGGCGAGCGCACTCCGCCAGGAACCGCTCCTGAATCGACTTGTCTGCTGCTTCCGGATTCGGCTTGCGCGGCTTCAGGTGATAGAAATACCCGCCCGTAACCTTCGCGGCGGGTTCGTCACTCGTAGCAAGCCACACCTGGGTCCGAGGCCCATCGGCCAGATCATCCGGCGCACCGGGTCCACCCATTTTCGTCGGCACCCAGCCTGGCTCCAGAGAGTTGGACAGCACGTCCGGCCATTTGCGGGCGACTGCGAACGCCAGAATGACATTGTGAAGTTTGGACTCGGCGTAGGCTCGCGAGCCATTCCACGACCGCTTCGTCCAGGTCAGGTCGTCCAAGTTGAGATCCGCGCCGTGGTGCATCCCCGAACTGACATACACCAACCGCTTGGGCTTGCCGATCAAAGCGGTCAGTATGTAGGGCGCAAGGGAGTTGACGGCGAACAGCTGCGGTAACCCGTCTTCAGTCGCTATACGCCTACTTTCCCGGTAGCCGATCGCTGCGTTGTGAATGATGGCATCGAACGCACCGAGCTGATTCACCTGGTTGGCGACGTCGCGAGTTTCCTTGATACTCGACAAGTCACCGATGACCACGGATTCTGCGCCCGGCACGCTCGAGCGGGCATCTGCGGCGCGCTTCGCGTTTCTGGCGTGGAGCACGACCTTGTGCCCCGCGGCCACCAGCAGCTCTGCGGCCATTCGCCCCAGTCCGTCCGCCGAGCCGGTGATGAAAACACGCGCCGTTCGCATGAGACCAATGCTCCTAAATAAGCCGTTTGTGCTGAACAGGGTGCTTGAGTAAAGTCGCAGGCTGTGCAGCAGACCGAAGATCGAACCGCCTCTACAGGCGTCCACCCGCGCAAAGCCGTAGTCCTCCTGAGCGGAGGACTGGATTCGACCACGGTACTCGCGATCGCGCAATCGCAGGGATTTGAGGCCTATGCGATGTCTTTTCGGTACGGCCAGCGCCACGTGGTGGAATTGGAGTCCGCCCAGCGCATCGCGGCTCTGATGAGCGTCCGCAAGCATGTGATCGTGGACTTCGACTTGCGGCAGTTCGGTGGTTCAGCGCTGACTGCGGATATCGAGGTCCCCAAGGGACGCGATGCCGCTGAGATGTCCGCAGGCATTCCGATCACATATGTGCCGGCGCGCAACACGATCTTTCTGTCGTTCGCGCTCGGGTGGGCCGAAACCCTCGGCGCGCAGGATATTTTCATCGGCGTGAATGCTCTGGATTACAGCGGGTATCCCGACTGTCGTCCTGAGTTCATCGAAGCCTATGAACGAATGGCGAACCTGGCGACCAAGGCGGGTGTGGAGGGCACTCAGCGTCTGACGATTCACACTCCGCTGATCGAGCTCACGAAGGCCCAGATCATTGCTCGGGGCCTAGCGCTGGGAGTTGACTACGGTTTGACGAGCAGTTGCTACGATCCGGGGCCGAAGGGCGAGCCGTGCGGCAGCTGCGATTCTTGTTCTTTGCGTGCTAAAGGGTTCAGCGAGATCGGTGCGGTTGATCCGTTGCTGATGCGCTATGACTTATGACTTACGCCGTCAAAGAGATCTTCTATACGTTGCAGGGCGAGGGCGCGAACGCCGGGAGGCCTGCGGTCTTCCTGCGGTTCTCCGGCTGCAACCTGTGGACCGGGCTTGAGCGTGATCGCGACAAGGGACCGGGTGGTTGCTCGCGCTGGTGTGATACGGATTTCGTAGGCACGGATGGTTCAGGAGGCGGCAAATTTCGTTCGCCGGCAGAACTGGTGAGCGCCGTGGCGAGTCATTGGCCCCATGCAACGCGGCCGGGACAGGCGGTGAGGCCGGGAGAAGCTGTGAGGCCGGGACAGGCGGTGAGGCCGTTTGTGGTTTGTACGGGCGGCGAGCCTTTGCTACAACTGGACGCACCCTTGCTGGCCGAATTCAACGCGGCCGGTTGGTCGGTGGCTGTTGAGACCAACGGCACCGTCGAGCCGCCCGAGGGTGAGTTGTGGTTGACGGTGAGCCCCAAGGCCAACGCCGAGTTGAGAGTGTTGCGCGGCGATGAGCTGAAGCTGGTCTTCCCGCAGGAGGGCGCCGAGCCTGAGCGCTTCGAAGGGCTGGGGTTCCAACATTTCTTCCTGCAGCCCATGGATAGCCCGCAAGTTGAGCGCAATACCGCAGAAGCATTGCAGTACTGCCTGGCTCATCCGCAATGGCGGTTGAGCTTGCAGACCCACAAGATTTTGAAGATACCCTAGTTACTTGTGAAGGTCGTCCACCCACCGAACCAACTCCGGCACCTCGGCCGGTTCGATGTCGAGATTCACCACCAGTCCCTGTTGCCCACTTCGCGTCAGCACGCAATGTAGCTTCAGGTCGTCGCTGGCATTGATTTCCTGATGCGGCACGAACGGGGGAACATAGATGAAGTCACCCTGGCCCGCTTCGGCTACATATTCCAACCGTTCACCCCAGCGCAACCGCGCTACACCATTCACTACATAGATGACGCTTTCCAGATCGCCATGGTGGTGAGCGCCGGTCTTGGCCTTGGGATCGATGGTGACAGTACCTGCCCAAAGCTTCGTTGCGCCGGTTCGCTCGGTCGTGACTGCGGCGCGCCGCTGCATTCCCAGTGTTTGCGCGGTTCGTTCATCCAGCTCACTATTTCGAACGATACGTACACCGTCCGTTTTCCAACGGTTGGAGCTTTGAGTCATGTGAGTCTTCCTTCTCGTGGTTGCAGGGCTCTGATCCACACAAGTGCAATCAGTGTCACAATCCCGGCACCGGACAAATAATACCCAACCGAGGCGAGCCCGTAGGTTTGTGCCAGCGATGTGGCGATGTAGGGCGCAAGCGAAGCACCGATGATTCCCGCCAGATTGAAGGTCAGGGATGCTCCCGTGTAGCGGACTGGCGTGGGGAAGAGCTCAGCGAGTGCTGTGCCCAGCGGACCGTAGGTCAGCCCCATCAAGGCGAGGCCCAGGCACAGGAATGTCAGCACGCCGGTCGTGGTACCGGAGCCGAACAATGGCGCGAGAGCCAATCCAAACGTGCTGATTCCGGCCGTGGCGGCAATGAGCATTTCGAGCCGACCGAATCGATCCGCGAGCAAAGCCGATATGGGAATGGTTGCCGCGAAGAACAGCACGCCGATCATCTGCATCACCAGGAACTGTGGGCGCGCATAGCCCAGAGCGGTCGTGCCCCAACTCAGTGAGAATACCGTCATCAGGTAGAACACGACGAAGGTTGCGGTTGCGGCAAATGTCCCGAGTACGAGCGTCATCGCGTGTTTTGCAACGACTTCCAACATGGGCACTCGCACGCGCTCATTGTTCTCGATCGCGTGTTGGAACGCCGGGGTCTCCGCCAGCCGCAGCCGGACATACAGTCCTACAAAGACGAGCAGAGCGCTGGCAAGAAACGGCACCCGCCAACCCCAGGCAAACAATTCTTTGTCACTGAGCTGTGTTGTCAGCCAGAGGAATGTCCCGGAGGAGAAGATGAACCCGATCGGAGCCCCAAGCTGCGGGAACATCCCGTACAACGACTGGCGCCCCGGAGGCGCATTCTCCGTCGCCAACAAAATCGCACCGCCCCACTCACCCCCAAGCCCCAACCCCTGCCCGAATCGCAGCACAGCCAGCAACAACGGAGCCAGCACCCCGATTTTTGCGTAGACGGGCAGCAACCCGATCAGCACGGTCGACAGCCCCATCGTCAACAGTGCAGCGACCAATGTTGCCTTGCGCCCCACCCGGTCACCGAAGTGCCCGAACACCGCCGATCCGACCGGCCGGGCAAAGAACGCCAGGGCGAACGTCGCAAAAGACTGCAGCCCCGCCGCCTTGGGATCAGCGGCTGGGAAGAACAGCTTGGGGAAAACCAGCACCGCCGCTGTCGCATAGATGTAGAAGTCGAAGAACTCTATGGTTGTCCCAATGAGGCTGGCGAACAGCACTCGCCGCGTCGAATTTCGAGGTTGCGCGTCGGCGTGGGCAGTGTGGGCAGCGGGAGCGGCTTGGACAGCGGTCGCGGCGGGGGCGGCCGGCAGGGGGCGCAGTTCGGCGTCGGTCATAGGGCGGTAGGGTATCTCAGGGAGACTCGCGTTACACTTCGCGTATATGGAATCGAAGCTCGCCAATGAAGCCAAACTGGCGCTCATCGCGGCCGCCCGGCGCCTCACGCCTGAGGAGCGGCTCAATGCGTTTCTGGCGCATTGTCAGCTCGTGATGGAGCTGCATGCCGCGGGCCAGAAGCTTCGCTCAGCAGAGCGGAAGCCGCGCCTGTGAGAACGACAGGGTTGGGGCAATCGGCGCTGCTCCTGATGACTTCTGATTGATGCAGGTGAATGTCCGATGGAATTTGCAACAGCGGATCTGGTGGATGCCCATAGCGATGTGGTCAAAAGCTGCGAGGTGCAATTTCGGCAGTATGGCGGCCGCATCCGCTTCTTTGGCCCGATCCGCACTATCAAATCAACCGAAGACAATGCGCTGATCAAACAGACATTATCGACTGCGGGCGAAGGAGCGGTACTGGTGGTCGACGGTGCCGCGTCAATGCGCAGCGCTTTGGTTGGCGACATCATCGCCGGGTTGGGGCAGAAGAACGGCTGGTCCGGCCTCGTCCTTTGGGGCGCGGTGCGCGACACCGTTGCGCTCGGTGAGTTGGATATTGGCATCAAGGCCTTGGGCTCAAATCCCTGGCGCAGCAGTAAGAACGGGACAGGGCAGGTCGATGTGCCCGTCAGTTTCGGGGGCGTTGAATTCCGGCCGGGCGATTGGCTGTACAGCGACGAGGACGGGATTTTAGTCAGCGGCCGCCGTCTTCTGCCGTAAGGCTGTGCGCGAAGCGCTGATCACCTTCTCGGTCAAGCGCTTCAACATCGGCATCTGCAGCCGTGTGTGTTGCCAATATAAAGGAACGGACAACAGCCGGCCGGGTACCAGCTCGACCAGCGAGCCGTCATGCAGATGTGATGCCACCAGCGCGCGAGGGTTCATGCCCCAAGCGATTCCCGCTCTGCAGGCGTCAATGAAACACTGAGTGGATGGCATCCAGTGGCAGGGTAGGTCGATGTCTCGCTTGTATAGGGCGCGCACCCATTGGGCCTGAAGGCGATCTTTGGGGTTGAATCGTAGACTGGGTGCCTTTGCGAGCGCGGCGGGTGTAACACCGTCGGGAAAGTAACGGCGCACGTACGCGGGACTGGCGACCGCGCAATACTTCAGTTTCCCGAGCGCAATGCTGTCACACCCCTGCACGGGCTGTGAGTCGCTCGTCACCGCAGCCAGAACATCACCCGCACGAAGCCATTCGTGAGTGTGCTCCTGATCATCGATCGCAACATCCAGTAGCGCTTGATCCTTCTCGAGGAAGGAGGCCATCGCTCCCACAAACCAGGTTCCCAAGCTGTCGGCGTTGACGGCAACGCGGAGTGTTACCCGCTCCTTTGCCGGGCCCGTGGGTGTGAGGCGCGGTAACATTCCATGTAGTTCGTGTTCGAGCATTCCAACTTGCTCAACATGCCGGCAGATCAGTCGACCCATCTCCGTGGCTGAGCACGGCTGACCACGCACAATCAACACACCTCCCAGCCGTTCTTCCAACTGCTTTACCCGTTGCGATATTGCAGAGGGCGTGACATTGAGCGCCTTTGCGGCGCGTTCAAAGCTTCCCTCCCGTACCACCACGGCGATTGCCGACAAAGAGGCGTAATCCAGCATGTTTAGCTGCTCTTAATTCAGTGCAGTAAGTTTAACTGGATTTATGCAGGGTGGGGCGCCACTCTGCGCCGCATGCCAGTCTCAGCCTTTACAACCGGATTCGCGCTCAGCGCGACCCTCATCATTGCGATCGGTGCTCAGAATGCCTTTGTGCTTCGCCAGGGGCTGCGTCGCGAGCATGTGCTTGTCATCGTCGCTTTCTGTGCGATTGCTGACCTGCTGCTTATTGGCGCGGGCGTTGCCGGTGTCGCACGAGTGCTGGGGGAGGCGCCGCGGCTCACGCTGGCGTTAACGGCGGGCGGAATTTTGTTTTTGGCTTGGTATGGGATACGTGCCTTGCGGCGTGCTCGGACTACTGGGGTGATGGATGTTGGAACGGGTGGTGGCGCGGGTGGCGCGGCCAACGTGGCAGGAGGAGCTTCGCTGCGCCGCGCCGTCGCGCAGGCAGCGGGTTTCACCTTCCTGAATCCACACGTCTACCTCGACACCGTCCTTTTGATGGGATCCATTGGCGCCCGCCAACCTGCCGATCTGCGCTTCTGGTTTGTCGGTGGTGCGGCCGCCGCCAGCGGCGTCTGGTTCACCTCGCTTGGCTTCGGTGCTCGGCTGCTCAGGCCTGTATTCCGCACGCCTCGGGCTTGGCAGGTGCTCGATACGCTGATTGGTCTCACCATGCTGGTGCTTGCGGGGAGCCTGGTGCGCAAGCTGTGGTGATTCGGGGGCGATGAGCCGGTGATAAGGCCGTGACGACGGAGCTGCGCGCACGGAGAGCGGCGGCTAAGTCTCTGAAAATGCTTCTTAAGATCCTGGTGACCCGCCTCATCCCGCCACGATCGTCGGCTTTCAAAATAGCTTGCTGCTGGATTCGGCAATCGGATAGGATTCGCCCCCCTCTAGCCGGAGCGGTAGTTCAGCTGGTTAGAATACCGGCCTGTCACGCCGGGGGTCGCGGGTTCGAGTCCCGTCCGCTCCGCCAATAATTCTGTGGAGATTCAATCACTTGCGCACGGCGGGAGTTGCTCGCCGGCACGCGCTTTCTATCGATTTTCTAACGTCCCGCTGTGACCGAATACCGGCGAACGCGAACGAAAAACAGAAAAGCCAGCGATTCGCTAGACGTTCGTTCGAACTCGCTCATGCTCACTAACGTTGGCATCGGGTTTTTCGGGCCGGTAGTCGCGGGTGGCGTCTGGTAGCCATTCTTAATTCTTGAATTGAGAATATTGACTTCACCATGGCCCCCCGGGTAGGGTCACTGGCTGCAGGATTCTTATTTTGAGAATTGAGAATGGCTAAGATCGCCAATCAACAGTTCGCTTTGAAGCCGCAGGACCTTTACGTGCTTTTTGCCCTTCTGGTCCGTCAAGGGAAAAGCTCGACCTACCCGGAGCTCGCAGCACAAACTGGTCTGGCGCCTTCGGCCGTGCACGGTGCTCTGAAGCGTGCGGCTGCAGCCGGTTTGGTGCTGTTTCAAGATCGCCGGCCCGTCCTTCTCAAACCCCAATTTCAAGAGTTCGTATCGTCCGGCGCAAAGTACGCTTTTCCTGCTGTCCACGGCCGTTTGAGCAGAGGGGTGCCTACCGCGTACGCGGCTGCTCCTCTGAACACCACGATTGCACCCACCGCAGATCCGGTCCCGGTGTGGCCGCACAAGAGTGGAACGGTTCGCGGGATGAGTCTGGCTCCCCTTTATCCAACGGTGCCAGACGCAGCGCTTCGTGACGCGCAACTGTATGCCGTTCTCGCCCTGTTCGACGCGATCCGTTCTGGACAGGCCCGAGAGCGCAATCTTGCCCAAAAGAAATTGGTTGAGTACCTCAGTGACTAGAGATCCAAATCTCCTCAAGACTGAGCTCATCGCTGCGGCCTTGGGGTCACTTTGCGAGCAACTAGTGTTCGTGGGAGGATGCGCCGTTGGGTTGTTGATCACTGACGCCGCCGCCGCACCTGTACGGGTGACCTACGACGTTGACCTGGTGGCGCGCGTATCCGCACTCTCGGCCTATCACGGAATCGAGAAGGAGCTCATGCGGTTAGGATTCAGTCGCGACACGGCCAGTGATGCTCCGATCTGCCGCTGGCGATATCACGGTCTTGAAGTTGACCTGATGCCGATGGACTCACGAGTCCTTGGCTTCGCCAACCTCTGGTATCCGCTCGCGGTCGAGACCGCGCAAGATATCAAGTTGCCAAGCGGAACGGTGATAAAGCTAATTGCGGCTCCCGTGTTCCTTGCTACCAAATTCGAAGCATATTTGGATCGCGGTGGCGGTGACATGCTTGCAAGTCATGATCTCGAGGACATAGTCAACGTACTTGATGGCAGACCCGGCTTGCTCGAAGAGATCAGAAGCGCTCCGGCGGAGCTTCGCACCTACCTCAAGACGCGTCTTACTGAGCTACTTGCCACACCGAGTTTCCTGGATGTTTTGCCCGGAATTATTTTCCCGGATGAATCGCTCGCTGAACGCACCAAGATAGTCGCTGAAAGAATGCAGTTACTCACTCAGCTGGAATAGCCAGCGCCAATTCAGAAGCAGATCGCTACACCAGCTTGTTAAAGAGCTTGAGGCGAGAAGTCGCAACCTGCTTGCTTGCTTGCCCCAACTACAGTCTGCAGAACATTGTAAGGGGCCACTTCTTTGGTCAGTTTGACCAAACTCTCTTTCCAGGCCGTGCCTCCACGCAATCCGCAGTTCAGTGTTGATGTGGATGATATTTATTCCGGCCGCGATTGCTTTCCTTAGATCATCATCGTCCGGCAAGATTACGAAACTCGGGTTGGTGCCCAAACCACGGCGATTGGATGTCATCGTGCCGCGCGAATATCGCTGACTGGAAAATACCGCACGGGTGAAGCACCGGCCGCAGTGGCGGAATCATTGCGTTGGATGCGTGTGGGCCGGATCGAACAATCTCGCTAAGGTTCGCGACCGGTCAGTACCTTCTGGTAATAGGGAAGCAGGTCGCGACGTTCTCGGTGAGATTCCTGTACGCCGATCGCGTAGTAACCAACTTGATGGTAGTAGGTGATGCGCGCGCGGATATGGGCCTCTTTTCCTGCGTAGCCCATGTCCTCGAAGATCTGTTCGAGTATTGCGATCCGGCGTTGGTCCACGAAACTCACGACGCTCCGAACCGCAATCGAGGTGCGTGCCCAGTCACGCACGGCCCCATCCCATCTTGGATCGTAATCGCTCTCGTCGAGCGGTCACACGTGCTGCGGCGGCAGCCCGTCATCGGCGCGCATCCCGGGTCGCCGGGAAGAGAAAGTTAGAACATCTGGGGCTGGGGAAGGTTCGCTACTGGCAAATCTACTGGCAAAAATTGGGGACGTGAGGGGATACGAGGGGATCGCGCCCCTTGCAGATTCAGTAACTTGTTGATTCGTAAACGCTTCCTTTTTCAATTTGATTCCGGTCCAAAACGTCACTAAGACTCTGATTCTCAGAGAGTTATATTTTTGGCATTGCTTCAATTGGCGCGCGCTTTGGCTTAAATCGCTGTAGCTCGTGCATCCACGACCCGCCGCTATCCGTATGAAGATCTGACCCCGCTGATCGTTGAGCGTTTGCAAAAGATTGTCATGATGACCTTACGATCGCTCGCGGCAAGGTGGCGCTCGCGAAAATTCAAAGAGAAGCCCGGGGCTGGTTTTCGATTGGCTGAGATCCAGGAGACCCAAATGATCGTCGAGCCGCTGAGAATTATTTTTACGCTCGCGTTCCCGGGCAATCGACTCGGTAGTGCGAGCGAGCACGTCGCGGCCGCGAAGGCGCGGCTCGGGCTCGCGCTGCCCGAGCCTCTCGAGGATTTTTTCGCCGTGGGCGGAGCTTCGCGTCATCTGCTGAACGCCGACTACCGCATGCTATCGCCGCAAAAACTGCGCGTGGATGGCGACCACCTGATCTTCTGCGAGGACCGTGAAGGGCTGGAGGTTTTCGGTGTCAAGCTCGCGAACATCGCCGCGCTGGCGGAGCGGCCGAACCCTTCCGTGGACATGCGGCGGAAAGGAGAGATCAAGTGGTTCGGCGAGGCGGGGAACATCTCGGCTTTCCTGCTCGGCATGACGGCGTGGCAGGTCGCTCGGTTACTGCCCGAGAACGCACGCTGCCCGTATCCGTCGAAAGATCTGAAGAAGCTGCTCCCGGACTTCGAGCCTGTCGGCGAGTCGGATGTGCGGCTCGGCGCGGGGTTCTTCGGCCTCGTCGATCGCAAGAACTCGATCGTCGCGGCGTATAGCGATACCACTGAAATGTTGTACCTGGGCTCGCCGCGCGCGAAGGTGATCGACGCGCTCGAGAAAAAGCTGGGACTCGACTTCGATGCCCTGTTGAAAAAGAGATTGAGTCCCAGGAAGGCAGGTCCCTTGTCCGGCGAGGTGAGTTCAGATGGCAGCCTGATCCGAACGATCGTCGAGCCTCTGGAAAGGATCGTCACGACGGCGTTCCCGGGCGAAAGCCTCGGAATTGCGAGCGCACCCATCGCGGCGGCCGAGGCACGTCTCGGCCTGGTGCTGCCAGGGCCGCTCAAGGATTTCTTCGCGATCGCCGGCGGATCGCGTGATCTGATGACCGCGGACTATCTCTTCCTGCCGCCCGATAAATTGCACGTGGACTGCGAGCACCTGATTTTCTGCAAGGAGCGTCAGGGCCTGGAGGATTTCGGTATTGCGTTGGCAGACATCGCCGCGCTGGCCGAGCGGCCAAACCCTCCTGTGGATGTGCGGCCGAAAGGCAGGTCCGAGTGGCTCCTCGGCGAGGAGGGGAATCTCTCGGCGTTCCTGCTCGGCATGACGGCATGGCAGGTCGCCCTGATGCTGCCCGAGAAAGCGCGCTGCTCGGTTCCGGAGAAGGATCTGAAGAAGCTGCTCGCGTTCTTCGAGCCCGTCGGTGCGCCAGATGTTCGCCTCGGCTCGAGCCGCTTTGGTCTCGTCGATCGCAAGAATTCGATCGTCGCGGCCTATTTCTGCCCCGACGAAATGTTGTACGTAGGCACGCCGCGTGAGGACGTGCTCGACAAGCTGGAGCGGCGAGCGCGACTCGACCTCGAGTCCTTATAGAGAATCGTTGGAATCATAGCTAGCCGTTCACCGGTCCCGAAGTGGTCGGCGCAAGTTCGTTGAGGGAAAGGCCATGAAACTGATCGTTGCGCTCGGTATTCTCCTGGCGCAAGCGCCGGCTGACGGCGCATGTGTCTTCACCGCGCCCCTTGGTTGGAGCCACGCCGCCACACGCTGGGACGGCCCTTGCCGCGGCGGCCATGCGGAAGGGCTCGGCGTGCTGAAGGAGTATCAGCAACAGAAAGTGGTGCGAGTTTTCTTCGGCCGTCTCGAGCACGGGGAACTGAAGCTCGGAGTGATCGATCTGCAGCAGGGATTCGTCGCGGGAGAGTTCCTGAATGGCGAGCCGGTGCCCTCGGGGGATCGACAGCGCACCCTGGACGCCTTTGAGGAAGCCGAGAAGGCAGCGAATGAGGCAGCGGCCCGCTTTCGCAAAGCGGGCAACGTGGCCTCTGCCAGGTTCTACACCGCAAAGGCCCGACAGCTGCGGGACCAGCTGGACTAGTGGCCTAAAAGGAAAACTCCCTGATCGCCTGGTCCTGGGCAAGGACATCGGTTGCACCGTAGAGAAGGTCCCGGCAGAAGCTAGTGGCGAATTTAGTGGCAGATCCGGGGACCGACGGGGAATGCAGGGGATGGTTAGCGGCTCCAGCGCCGGCTGATTCGCCGATTCGGTTTCTTAGCCCTATTCGTTGCTCGGAAGCTGACATCCGCGACTGACCGCGCCGGTAGCGGTCAGACCCGTTGCAACAGATGCAACGACCTTGCAACAGCGAAGTGAACTCCTATGTGCAACACGCGTGAGCCTCAATCGGGCCGCTAGTCCGATGGGACTCGGCGTCTACGGTATCGATTGGGTCGGGGTTGCAAGGTGTTGCATCTAACTGCAACGCGCGGTCGGCGTATTCGACCTGGGGTGGCGCGTGTGGGCGCGGCGTGTCAAATCCGGGCCGCCACTGCTAGGCTGTAATCCAGTAGTTGCGCGGCGCCGATCTGGCCCGCCGCCGCGAGCAACGTGTCCGTATGTCGCCGTTCAGCTGCGGTCGCGACCCCGTGTATAACTAACCGCACACTATCGCTGACCAAGGTGAGGTAGCGGTTCATCCCAAACTCGGAGCGACGAAATGTCGCGGTGGCATCTAGCACGCACTGCGCGGTGTCCCCGCACTCGTAACCCGACACTGTGAACGACACGTCCTTGGTCACGCCGAGCAGTGTGAGCTTGCCCTCGATCCGTACTGGCTTGCCGTCCGAGAAGACAACATGCTCGGCGCGGTAAGCGATTTCAGAATACTCATCGACATTGAGGAAGCTCTTGCCCCGAACGAACGCCTGCGTGGCGGCATTTCCTGTCTTGATGGATCGCGCGTTGACGACGATGTCGATTGAGCCATTGCCACCTTGCGGGTCGAGCAGGACCGTGCCGGTGACGTCTTTGAATACACGCGGACGTTCAGAGCGGTTCTGAACGTTGAGTCGCAGGTGCAGTTCGCTCGTTCGTTCCCGCTCCTTACATTTCTTCAGGGTTGTCGCGCCGCCGCCGCGGTGCTGCCTGCATGGCAGATGCTAAGATTCTCGGCATGCGCATAAAACCAATCGTAATTACACTGCTGTCGTCATCAACCTTGCTGTTCGGCTCCTGGGCGGCAGCGAAACCTGCCGCGGTCGAATCCCGCCTCGCGCAGCAAAACGCGCTCTTCGAGGAAGAGTACCAGTCTGATCTGCAAGGTCATCCCGAAGTCGCGACCGCCTACGGCGACTACCGCTACAACGATCAGCTTAATGACTACTCGCTCGCGGGCATCAATAACCAGCACGAGCGCGATGCGAGCTTTCTCAAGCGTCTCAACGCAATTTCCACCGCCGGGTTCGCTGAGCAGGACGTTCTGTCGCACAAAGTACTGGCGCGCGTTCTTGAGCAGCGGATCGCCGACTACGGCTTCAAGGAATATGAGATGCCGGTCAATCAGATGAACGGGCCGCACGTCCATCTGGCGGATCTCGCTCTCGCCGTCCCCTTGGACACTGTGAAGCAGTACGAGGACTACATCTCCCGTCTGCATTTGATTCCGCGCGCACTGTCCCAAACGGAAGAGGTTCTGCGCGCCGGCAAGAGCGATCAGCTCATGCCGGTGCGTTTCCTGTTGGAAAAGGTGCCGGGTCAATGTCTGGGCATCATTGCCGCAGATCCTTTTCTGCTGCCGACGAAGAAATTCCCGGCCGACATTTCCGCGGACGAGCAGCGCCGATTAACTAAGGAGATCACGGCGACCGTGGTCAACGAGGTGCTGCCTGCGTACCTCGCCTTTGCCAATTTCATATCGGAAGAATACGCGCCCTTCGGGCGAACCACTGTGTCGGTCACGTCTCTGCCAGGTGGTGAAAAGCGTTATCTCAACGACATTCGCAGCCGCACGACGCTCAGCGATCTCAGTCCGGACCAGATTCATCAGATCGGCTTGCGCGAGATCGAGCGCATCCAGGGTGAAATGCTCGCGATCGCGCGCCGCGAGGGTTTCAACGATTTGGCTGCATTTCGCACGGCGGTCAGGGAAAACCCTAAATATCGCCCCGAATCCTCGGGCCAGATCGTGGCGGACTTCCACAACTACATAGCCCAGATGGAACCCAAGCTGACAGAGCTGTTCGGATTCGTGCCTGGGTCGCCGGTCACCGTCGAGCCGATGCCGGACTTCGAGCCCGGTAATGCCACGCATTATCAAACCGGTACACCGGACGGCAAGCGGCCGGGCCGCGTGGTTGTAGCCGTTGCCAACTTTCGTGAGCGAAGTCTCGTCAACGACGAAGCGGTCGCCTATCACGAGGGAGTTCCCGGACATCACATGCAGCTGTCAGTGGCACAGAAGGTTCCCGGCTTGCCCCAGTTCCGCCAGCACGGGGGCAACTCCGGTTACGTCGAGGGCTGGGCCCTGTATGCCGAAGAACTCGGCAAGGAAGTTGGTCTCTATAAGGACCCGGTCAGTGACTACGGGCGCTTGTCCAGCGAGCTGTTCCGCGCTGTGCGATTGGTTGTCGATACGGGTATCCATGCCAAGGGGTGGAGCCGCGAGCAGGTGATCGATTTCTTCCGCAAGACGGGTGCCGTCGATGAGCCTACTTTTCAGGCTGAGACCGACCGCTACATCGCCTGGCCCGGACAGGCGCTGGCCTACAAGCTCGGCCAGTTGAAATTCCGTGAGCTGCGTGCACGGGCCGAGAAACAGCTCCAAGGTCGATTCGACCTGCGTAGCTTCCACGATGAGATGCTGAACGGCGGTGTCCTGCCGCTCGATCTGTTGGATGCCCGCACAAACCAGTGGATCGCGGAGCAAAGGCACAAGCATCCGGCGGTTGCCGCCAACAAATAACATGCGGCTCTTGCTGTTGCTCCTCTCGTGAGTACTCGATTAGCGTCCGCCGAACTCGTAAGAAGCCGTGGGCACATTGAATACACGGTCGCTGAAGGCTTCGCGGCCGGCGTCTTCTCCTGCAGCCCCCGCGACGACCATCAATGGAATCAAGTGATCCTCATACGGGTGCGCAAGTCGCGCGCCGGCTGCATTTTCCCACTGGATCAACTGTTCGTTTCTGACTCTCCAATCCGGCTGCGCTATCGCCGAGCCCAGAAACCTCAGAAACGTCTCGGCAATATTCGCCGCGCCATCGCGGCCGAAGCCACTCATGTTGTGATACGTCATTCCACTGCCAACGATCAGTACGCCCTCGCTGCGAAGGGGGCTCAGCGCCTGGCCAACACGAATGTGCTCGTCCGGGTCGTAGGTTGACTTCAGTGACAACATGACTACCGGGACATTCGCCTCCGGATACATCAGCATGAGAGGAACGAAGGTGCCGTGGTCGAATCCCCGATGCGGGTCTTCCTCAGTGTGAAAATCTGCTTGGGAAAGCAGGCTCTTTATCCTTCCCGCCAGGGTAGGTGAGCCCGGCGCAGGGTATCGAACGTGATACGTATGCTCCGGAAATCCGCTGTAGTCATACACCATGGGCGGTTGCACCGCAGTGGACACAGTGAACGCCTCCGCTTCCCAGTGTCCGCTGATGACAAGTACTGCCTTCGGCTTTTCCGACAGTCGACCGGGAAGCGACGCCAGCTCACGTTCGGTCTTGGCAAACTTCTGCCTCATACTCTCAATGTACGGCCAAGGCCCTCCGCCATGGGAAACAAAGAAGACAGGCATCTTACTCATACAATCGATTCCTCAGTTTCGGCCTGACTCAATGGACGTACTTGAAACCGGTGTCTGCTCCGTTACCCAGCACAAACCCGAGCTGGATGTTGAAGTAGCCAATTGCCTCCAGATGGCGGGCGTTCCTCAAGGGTCCTGCATCGACGGGATCGAAGCCAAGTGCCTTGCCCAGCTCGAGAACGGACTTGCGTGCTGTTTCGTCGTCAGAGGCGGCGAAGGCGCTCAACTGTTGTCCGGCCGCTGACCCGCGGCTCATGTGTTGAGCGAAAACAGTGTTGAATGCCTTGACCACGCGCCCTTGGGGAAGGAGCTTTTGCAGCTCCTCGGCGCCGCTCGTGCTGAAGCCGACGGCAAGCTGCATATCCTTTGTCAGCGCGTTCGTTACGTCGACGATGGGTTTGCCGTCCGCCGACTCTTGCAGTTCACGCGCCACGTCTGTAGTCGCGGCGAATGGTACTGCGACCACGATGATGTCGGCCCAAGCTGCAGTCGCGGCAACCTGGCCCCGTGCCGCAACCCGCACCTCATAATCCGTCCCCTCCAAGCCTTGTCGAAGTGCTTTGCCAACCTTGCCGGAGCCGATGATGGCGACCTTTTTGCTCATGAATCATGCCTCGAGTGAGTGTGCGTGCGGGTAGTTTAAGAACACCACGGCTCGTCCACTAGATGGTAAAATCGGGAAAGACTGTGCGGCATTATGGACAATATGAACAATTTCGATGCGATTCCGGTGTTCGTGAAGGTTGTGCAGTGCGGGAGTTTCTCGGCGGCGGCGCGCTTACTCAATATGCCCAAGACGACGGTGAGCGCCAAGGTGGCTACGTTGGAAAAGCGGCTGGAGCAGAAGCTCATACAGCGCACCACGCGCAAACTCCATGTGACTGAAGCGGGCATGAAGTACTTTCGCCATTGCTCGGCCGCAATTCACGAGATCGAGCTCGGCGAGGCTGCATTACAGTCGGCACAAGGCGAGCCGACCGGCCTGCTGCGAATAACAGCCCCGGTTGACATAGGGCATATGGTGCTGCCGCGAATCACGCGCGCCTATCTTGCAAGGTACCCCGCTACGTCGATTGAACTGTTGGTATCAAATCGATTGGTGGACTTGATCGGGGAGGGCGTCGACCTGGCCATTCGCGCCGGCACGTTGCAGGATTCGTCACTGATCGCCAAGCGCTTCTTTGATGTGACAGCCGGGCTCTGGGCCTCGCCGGCTTATCTCGAGCAGCTTGGCACCATCGCGCATCCAAAGCATCTTTCGAAGGCCGCATTCATTGTATTCAAGGCACTCAATACGCTGCAGCTCACGAACGGAAAATCGGTAGTGGAGGTGCCCATGACAGGCCGCATTGTTGCGGATGACCTCGAAGCCATCAAGGCGTTGGCCGTTCTCGGCGAAGGCATTGCGTGCCTGCCTTCTTTCCTCGCCGCGGACGCGGTGAAGGCCGGCAGTCTGGTTCGGGTGCTATCCAACTGGAAGTCGCAGTCCATTGGTGGCATGTCTTTCGTTTACGCCAGTCACAAATTTATAGCGCCCAAGGTGCAGGCTTTCATGCAGTTGGCTCAGGAGATGGTTGCGCCGGAAGGGTAGGCAGGCGCAATGACTCTCAATATCACGAACACCAAAGACCGTCTTTGGCGCTCGATTGTGGCGCGCTGCGCCGCATGCATGCTCACTAGCGGTGCACCCCCACCAACATCTATAGCTGCGCGAAATGCGCAAAACCCATTGTTTTTCCTGCGATGTTTCTCACGGGCGATACATCGCAGCGTCGGCACGCAAATTGCACCCGTATAGGACTGAATGTGCCTCTAGGGTTCCGACTGAGTTGCTCTCAGTGCTGGTCCGAGAGAGGCAGTCCAAGCCCCATGCAGGGCGGGATACACGGCGGGACAAAAGCCCGGGAGATCCGCGCGGGGAGGCACATGCTCCGGGTCGGTCTGCCGTCAAAGAGCAAATCCCCGGTGGCGCAAGCCTTCCTTGAATTGTGTCGCAAGCCTTTGAGACGGCTGCTGCAACCAAGGTGGGAATGCCGTGAAGAAACTCGCATTCAGGTGGATTCAACCCGTAACGCTCGGCGTGATCGTTTTATTCTGGGTCGTCGCACCCAAATCGTGGATCGACAGCTCCTGGACGATCGTCGTAGCGAGCGCTGTTACGACTGCCTTCGTCCAGGCACTGGAATTCATCAACGAACGGCACGTGGGTTGGCGGCTGGACCGGCGGGAATTCCTGACTGATCTTTTCTATGTGGTGTTGGCCAGTAGTGTGATCGCGAAACTGGTGACCAAGCTGGCTGACGAGCCGTTGGGATCCGCCAAGCATGCGCTTGGCATTACCACCGCATGGGTCCAGCATTCACCCTTTATCGTCCAGGTGGCCTTCACGGTGTTTCTCATCGAGTTCGGCCAGTATTGGCTGCACCGGGCAATGCACAACACGTTTTTGTGGTGGACACACGCTCCGCATCACCACATCACGCAGTTGAACGCCATGAAAGGCGCGGTGGGCAACCCGATCGAGTTGTTCCTGGTGTCACTCAGTGTCGTTGCGCTGTTTGATCTGGACAAGGGTGCCGTGTTCTGTGCGCTCAACATCCTCACTGCAGTGTCGTCATTCGCTCACGCCAATGTGCGCTTCGATCCGCCTCGCTGGTATTCGTTCTTCTGGACAACGATCGAAGCCCACAGCCTGCACCATTCGGTCACCTACCTGGATACTCGCTGCAACTACGCCAATTCGTTGATTCTGTGCGATCGAGTGTGTGGCACCTTTCGCGCGGGCGAATCACAGATCGTGGGCCAGGATGAGCGCAAGCGACTGACTATCAAGGAACAGTTTGTTTTCCCGTTCCGTCCCTGGCTCGCAATGATAAAGGCAAGGGCAGGGGAATCTGCGTCCGCGGCCCGGTGACTGACTCATGGCGGCCGTAAGCTCATGGGTCGCCGCCTTGACAGCCATATTGCGTGTGGCAGTATTACGATTCGTGAAACTAATAATACCTATGACGTTCAGCAATTTCTCACGCGGCGCGCGGGTGGCGTGAGCCGCGTGGCAACTTCGCAGCTTGCCCGCATGAGCGTGAGTCTGCCGGACCGGTTGCTCGTGCGACTCGACGCCATGGCCGAGGAACGGGGCCTGCACAATCGCTCCCAAATGATTGCAGAGCTCATCCGTCATGCCATCGCCGAGCACAGCGAAGCTCGTACCGATTCGGTGCTTGCAGGGACGGTGACGCTCATCTATCGCGCAGAGAATGGGCGTGTGCGGCAGGCACTTGCACAAACTCAGTCGCAGTTCATCAAGGAGGTCATTTCCTCGCAGCATGTATTGCTCGAGGAGGATCAGTCGCTGGAGGTGCTGCTCGTGCAGGGTCCGGCGCGGCGTCTGCAAGCATTGTGCGATGAACTTCGCAGGGTGCGCGGTGTACAGCAGATCAAACTCGTCACGACGACCGCGTTGTTGCCGCCTTTGCACTCACACGGCGCAATTGACGCGGCGTCGAAGGGTCCGCACGCAAAGCGAGTACGCCATGACAAACTCCAGCACGAGTGACCCCAAAGCAGCACGCGCTCACGCGCATGCAATGGCGGGCACGCGAGTCGAGGCTATGCCCACGATTCCCGCGAGCTCAGCCAGCGATCTGCCCATCGGTGTTACGGCCGACGCCATGCTATGGGAGGAGACTGTTGGAGCGGGCGGTTATGCATCGAAGGAACTGCGACGCGGTGCTCGTTTGCGCGTTACAGATCTTCGTGGAGATGCTTGTGTCTCGATGCTCGTGTTCAATGCCGAGCGGCCGATCGAGCGCCTGAACATCGCGGACACGGTGAAGGTTCAGTGGAACGCTTACCTGAAGGCAGGGGGGTTATTGCTGTCTGACATGGGCCGGGCCCTCATGAGCATCATCGAAGACGAGGCCCAGACTCACGATGCCTTCTGCGGCCCGTCGAACGAGCGTACAAACACGCGCACCTACGGGGAGGGCGCGAACTGGGGTCGATTCCCGAACGCGCGGGATCGTTTGTTACTGGGTGCGGCCAAATTTGGCCTGGGACGTAAGGATGTACATCCTTGCGTGAATTGGTTCAAAGGGGTGCGCATTGGGGAGGATGGCGCCACAATGTGGCAGGGCGGGCCGTTTGTGCAACATCGCTCCATTGTGTTGCGAGCGGAAATGAATGTCATCGTGGTTTTGGCGAACTGCCCGCACGTGTTCGACGAGCGCACCGAGTACACCGTGACGCCGGCGCGCGTCACCGCGTGGCGTGGGCCGATCACCCCTGCAGATGATGCAATCCGTAACGCTACGTTGGAATCGCTGCGCGCTTTCCTCAATGTAGAGGAATACTTTTGTCGCTGATGGTCGCCGCAGGCAACATTGTGCTCGATGACATCATCCCCGCCCGCGCATGCTGGGATCACGTCGTGCACGCGGGTGAGAGCCTGCGGATCATCGATCTGGAGGGCAACCAGGCGGTCGACTTTCTCCTCTACGGGCTGCACGACGACACTGAGCGCTACAGCGCCCAGGACACCATCGCGGCACAGAAAAACATCTTCCTGCGCACCGGTACTGTACTGCTTTCCAACGAGGGTAATCCGATGGCGCAGATTTCGGCCACCTCGGTGGGATATCACGACACGATCGGCGGCGCCTGCAGTTGTGAAAGCAACACCTTGCGGTACGGTCATCACACCAAGGCCCAGCACGCTTGTGTGGAGAACTTCCTGAGCTCCAACTCTCGCTACGGCCGCGGCAAGCGCGACATCGTTTCCAATATCAACTGGTTCATGAACGTACCGGTGGAGCCGGACGGAACGCTGGGCATTGTGGATGGGATATCCGGACCGGGCCTGTATGTCGAACTGGAAATGCGCATGGATGTCGTTGCGGTCGTGTCCAACTGCCCGCAAATAAACAATCCGTGCAACGGCTTCAATCCTACGCCGGTGCGCGTCGTGATCGCGACTGAATCGCGCGCGGCGCGCTGAGCCGGGCACGGCGGCGGGACGCGGCGTGTTCAAACAGGTCCTGATCGCCAATCGCGGCGCCATCGCTTGTCGGATCATCCGCACGTTGAGGCGGATGGGCATCGGGTCCATCGCTGTGTTCTCCGAGCCTGATTCCGGCTCGCTACACGTGAGAGAAGCCGACGAAGCTGTTTGCATCGGGCCTGCTGATGCCCGGTTGAGTTATTTGAATGGACGCATACTGATCGAAACGGCCCAGGCGCAGGGGGCCCAGGCCGTCCACCCCGGATACGGCTTCCTCAGCGAGAACGCGGAGTTTGCGGAGCAATGTGCCGAGGCGGGGCTCGTGTTCGTGGGCCCAACTGCGCACAGCATGCGTGCCTTCGGACTGAAGCACAGCGCCCGCGAGCTTGCCAAGGCATGCGGTGTCCCGCTTCTGCCGGGCACGGAAATCCTCCCGGATGTCGCAGCTGCCCGGGCCGCGGCGCTGCGCATCGGCTTTCCAGTCATTCTGAAGGCGACTGCGGGAGGCGGCGGAATCGGCATGCGAGTTTGCGTGGACGCGGCAGCTGTCGAGGAGGCATTCCCCTTTGTCGAGCGGCTGGCAGCCAACCACTTTGGCAACGCCGGTGTATACCTGGAGCGTTTCATTGCCGACGCGCGGCATGTCGAGGTGCAAATTTTCGGGGACGGCGGCGGCCGCGTCATCGCGCTCGGCGAGCGCGACTGTTCGCTGCAACGCCGGAATCAAAAGGTCATTGAGGAAACTCCGGCACCCGGACTGTCCGAGCGCACGCGGCGGCGGATGGTTGAGAGTGCCGTCCGGCTCGGGGCCGCTGTTGAATACCGTTCTGCGGGAACAGTGGAGTTTCTGTTTGACGCGCACCGGGACGAGTTCTTCTTCCTGGAGGTCAATACCCGGCTGCAGGTGGAGCACGGCATCACCGAGGAAGTCACCGGCGTAGACCTCGTTGAGTGGATGGTGCGCTGTGCGGCTGGCGATTGCTCATTCCTGGATCGCTGGTCCGAGTCGCCGAGCCGGCAGCCAGCACCAGCAGGTTGTGCGATCCAGGCGCGCCTGTATGCCGAGGATCCAGCTCAGGCCAATCGCCCCAGCAGCGGTACGATTACGGAGTGGTTATTCCCCTCGAATGTGCGTGTAGACACGTGGGTGGCCGCCGGTACGGAAGTGAGCACCTATTACGATCCGCTGCTTGCAAAGCTGATTGTGAAGGGCGCGGATCGCGCAGCGGCGGTGATGGCTCTGCAGCAGGCGCTCGACAGCTCCCGACTGGCGGGCCTCGAGTCAAATCTCGAATGGCTGCGTCAGATCGTGCGCAGCGGGATGTTTGTTCGAGGAGAGATCTCGACCGGCGTGCTTGCGGGCATGCCGTATATATCTCGCACGGTGCGGGTACTCACGGGCGGTTTGGCAACAACTGTGCAGGATTACCCGGGACGTCTCGGTTACTGGCAGGTGGGGGTACCGCCGTCGGGACCCATGGACAACCTGGCGTTTCGCCTGGGCAACCGACTGCTCGGCAATTGTGAAGGCGCCGCGGGTCTGGAAGTCACCGCATTGGGGCCCGCGCTTCTGTTTGATTATCCGGTCACGATATGCCTGGTGGGCGCGGACTGCGACGCGCTGCTCGATGGCAATGAGCTCGAAGCCTATATCCCCATAGCCATTTCCGCGGGACAGACGCTCAAACTCGGTCGCGTACGCGGTCCAGGACTGCGTTGCTACGTTCTGTTTCAAGGTGGACTCGATGTGCCCCTTTACCTTCGCAGCCGTGCAACCTTCACGTTAGGCCGCTTCGGGGGACACGCCGGTCGCAACCTCGTTGCCGGCGATGTGTTGCATTTGACGAATCATTCAACCGACCCCACCCACGGGGTGTTGCCGGCGGGCCTGCGACCAACACTTACTCGCGCTTGGCGTCTGAGGGTCTTGTACGGTCCTCACGGCGCTCCGGATTTCTTCACGGCAGAAGACATCGAGGACGTCCTTGCTGCGACCTGGAAGGTTCACTACAACTCCAACCGCACCGGGGTTCGACTGATCGGGCCCAAACCTCGCTGGGCGAGGCGCGATGGCGGCGAGGCGGGGCTGCATCCTTCCAATATCCACGACAATGCCTATGCCATTGGTGCGCTGGATTTTACTGGCGACATGCCCATCATCCTGGGTCCGGATGGCCCCTCCCTGGGCGGGTTTGTCTGCCCGTTCGTGGTTATCCAGGCAGATCTGTGGAAGTTGGGTCAGCTCGTGCCCGGTGATGAGGTTCGCTTCGATTGCGTAGATGAGCTTGCTGCCGCGCAGGCGATGCGAGCGCAGGAAGACTTGATAACGCATCTGGAGCGGTCCGCGGTTCCCGAGGTGGAGCCGCAGGTTCGGGGGCACGAGATGTTCCACGCCAGCACCACTGCAATACTCGAGACTTTCGAGGCACACGGCTCGCGCCCGAGAGTTCTTTATCGCCGGCAAGGCGATCGCCACGTACTCGTCGAGTACGGATCCATAGCGCTTGATCTGACCTTGCGCCTGCGAGTGCACGCGCTGATGCTCGAGTTGGAAAGGCTGAGCCTTCCCGGGGTGATCGATATCACCCCCGGCATCCGCTCGCTGCAGGTCCAATACGACAGCCGGGTGCTGCCGCTTGCATCTTTGATGCGCACGCTTGCAGATGCGGAAGACCGTCTGGGAGCGCTGGAGGATTTCGAAATACCCTCCAGGGTCATCTGGCTGCCGCTGTCATTCAATGATCCGGCGGTCGCTGAAACCATCGCAAGATATATGAGCTCGGTGCGGTCCGATGCGCCCTGGTGCCCGGACAACATCGAGTTCATCCGGCGCATCAACGGCCTTTCCTCCCCGGAAGACGTGCGCCGTATCGTATTCGATGCACGTTACCTCGTGATGGGACTGGGAGATGTCTATCTGGGCGCGCCGGTTGCTGTACCGCTCGATCCACGTCATCGCCTGGTGACCACGAAGTACAACCCTGCTCGGACCTGGACGCCTCCGAACGTGGTCGGGATTGGCGGCGCTTATCTATGTATTTATGGCATGGAGGGTCCCGGTGGATACCAACTGTTTGGGCGCACGATCCAGGTCTGGAACTCTTACCTGCAATCCCCGCAGTTTCATGATGCGAAGCCGTGGCTGCTGCGCTTCTTCGATCAGATCCGCTTTTTCCCCGTCACCCCCGCGGAGCTGGTCGCCTGGCGTCGTGACTTTCCCTGCGGGCGGCGCTCTCTCAGGATCGAGACGGAAATGTTCCGTCTGCGCGACTATCAGCGCTTTCTTCAAGACAACCGCGCCGACATCGAGTCGTTTCAGGCAAGCCGTCAGGCCGCGTTTGATTCGGAACGAGAGGCGTGGGCCCGGAGCGGTGAAGTGGCGCTCGACGCTGAGGTGCCAGCAGCCGCGCCGTTTACCGGACTCGTTGACGTGCCGGAAGGAACCGAGCTGGTCGAAGCGCCGCTCGGCGGTAATGTCTGGAGGGTACATGTGCAGACGGGTGATTCCATCGAAAAGGGCTCGGTCATTGCCACGATCGAGGCGATGAAGACCGAGTGCAATGTACCTAGTCCGGCCTCGGGGGTCGTACGTGCGGTCTACATCCAGGAACGCCAACAAGTCGCACCGGGAATGCCGCTCATTGCCCTGGAGCCGACGGCAAGCCATACGGCGGTGAGAGCCTAAACATGTACAACAATCGCGTTCGCGCAATCGCAAGCGATGTGAATGCCGGGGTGTGCAGCGCTGAGCGTGTGGTGCGCGAAACGCTGGAGCGCATTTCGGCCTACGATGCCATTCAACCTGAAGCCTGGATCAGCCGAGTGCCTGCCGAAGCGGTGCTCGAAAGAGCGCAGCGGGTGGATGAGCGCATTGCAGCGGGTGAGGCCTTGCCCCTTGCTGGCGTAGCCGTTGCGGTCAAGGACAACATCGATGTGGCCGGCATCGATACGACGGCGGCATGTCCGGCGTTCAGCTACCGTCCAACCGCCTCCGCTCACGTTGTGGAACTGCTGATCGCGGCTGGTGCGATCGTGGTCGGAAAAACCAACTTGGATCAGTTCGCCACCGGCTTGGTCGGGACACGCAGCCCCTACGGCAGTCCGGGTTGTGTGTACAACCGGGAGTACATCAGCGGCGGCTCGAGCTCCGGGTCCGCAGTTTTGGTTGCGGCTGGAGTCGTTCCGTTGGCGCTTGGTTCCGATACAGCAGGCTCCGGACGCGTCCCGGCGGCATTCAACAACCTGGTGGGTTGGAAGCCGACGCGAGGTCGCTGGAGCTCCCGTGGTCTGGTTCCCGCCTGCCGCACTCTTGATTGCATTACGACCTTCACTGCGGATGCCGAGGATGCTGCGCTGGTGGATTCGGTCGTGACGGACTTCGATCGTAGCGATCCGTACGCGCGACGCATGTCTTCGCCACCTGCCATGATCGGTTCACACTTTCGTTTTGGCATCCCACGCTCGAGCCAGCTTCAGGATCTGCCGCCCCAGGATGCGGCGCTTTTCTCTGCTGCACTACTGCGGATGCAGGCCGTCGGAGGTACCGCTGTAGAAGTTGATGTGAGCCCGCTGCTCGAGGCTGCGGGACTGCTTTACGGCGGTCCCTGGGTCGCGGAACGCACGGCAGCGCTCGAAGAACTGTTGGAATCGAATCCGGCCGCCATCCATCCCGTCGTGCGCGCGATCGTCCAGGCAGGTAAGGGCATCTCGGCAGTCCAGGCTTTTCGGGGTCTGTACGCGCTCCAGAATTACATGCGTACCGCCGAGGAGTTGTGGGAGCGGATCGATGTGTTGGTAATCCCCACCACCCCCACGATCTATAGGCGTACCGAAGTGCTCGCCGAGCCCATGGCACTCAACGCGCATCTGGGACGGTACACCAATTTTGTCAATTTGCTCGATATGAGTGCGATCTCAATGCCGGTTGGGTTCCGCGCCAACGGCACTGGTGTTGGCGTAAGCCTGGTCGGCCCGGCCTGGACGGATGTCGGCTTGCTCGAGCTCGCTGCGCGTTACGAGCGGGCCGGCGAGTGTCCGGTTGCCCCGGAGTTGGATCGATCAGCGCGGCCGGAGCTAGTGCAGCTCGCCGTCGTCGGCGCACACCTGTCCGGCATGCCGCTGAACTGGCAGCTCAGCTCTCGTGGAGCGCGTCTCGTGCGTCGTACGCGCACAGCGCCGGTCTACCGGCTCTATGCGATGACCGGCCAGAATCCACCGAAGCCCGCGCTCGTTCACAGTGGAACTGGCGGCGGCGCCATCGAGCTCGAAGTCTATGAGCTTGCAGTGAGCGCCTTTGGAAGTTTTGTGAACGAGGTGCCGGCGCCACTCGCCATCGGCTCCGTTGTCCTGGAAGACGGGGCGAGCGTCCGCGGGTTCGTTGCCGAGCCGCGTGCTTTGTCCGGCGCGCTCGACATCACAGCCGATGGCGGCTGGCGAGCCTATCTGTCGAGGCATTGAGCCGCTCGATATGCTGTCCGATTCAACTCAGGGTGTACCAACATGAACTCCACCAGGCATTCGCAGCGATTCATTGCATCCCTCCGGTATGCGTTGGCCGCCGCCGTCGTGGCGGCCTCTTTCCTCAGTTCCACCGTGCACGCCGCGATCAAGGTGGGTGTGTCGGACTGGACCGGGTGGGTCGCCTGGTACGTGGCGCAGGATCAGGGCTATTTCCGCAAGTACGGCGCGGATGTAAAGCTCGTATGGTTCGCCAACTACTCCGACTCCATTTCTGCACTCTCCACTGGGCAACTCGACGCCAACAGCCAGACGTGGTCGGACACACTCGGGCCACTCGCCAAAGGACTGCCGTTGAAGGTGGTACTGGTCAACGACAACTCGGCCGGTAACGACGCATTGATGGTCGCGCCGAAAATCCGTGACTTTCCGGACCTGCGCGGACACAAGATTGCTCTCGAGCAGTACAGCATTTCTCACTTCGTGCTCTATACCGCCTTGGCGCGCAACGGGCTCACGCCGAATGAGGTGAATGTCGTCAACTTGTCCGCAGGTGATGCCGCGGCTGCGTTCATCAGCGGACGGGTGGACGCGGCGGTCGTCTGGAATCCCTGGATCAGTCAGATCGAGAAGAGCGGTGCCGGCAGGGCGCTGTTTACCTCGACACAAATGCCGGGACTCATTCCGGATCTGCTCGTTGCACAGGCCCAGGCGATCCAGAGCAAACGTAAGGATTTCGTCGCCATGATACGGGCGTGGTTCGACACCCAGGCGTTCATCCAGAGCCAACCGGATCGGGCGGTCGCCATCATGGCCAAGGTTGTGGGCATGGATCCTGGGCAGTACCGGGTATTTCTGCCGGGCACTCGTTTCTTCGACGCAGCGGCCAATCGGGACGCCTTTGATGCGCACAGTGAACACAGTCTGGTCCGGGTCGCGCCAACGATCGCGGCCTTCCTGTTGTCCAACAAACTGATCGACGCTGTGCCCGATGCCGCCAAAGGGGTTGATCGCTCGCTGCTCGATGCAGCCACCACGCCGTGAACCGTGACCGTGTTATCCGCAGGCGCGGCGCCGATGCGTGGAAGATTCGCGGCTGGATCGGTCAGGGCAGTTATTGGGCTCTGGCCGCTGTCGGGCTTGCAGTGCCCTTGGCCGCATGGACGTTGTTGAGTGTCCTGGGAACGATCAACAAGGTGTTTCTGCCTGCTCCATACGACGTGGTGCGCCGTGTGGCTGTCTGGTTCAGCGACGGTGACTTGCTTGCGGATGTGCGCATCAGCTTCTTTCGAGTCGTCGTCGGTTGGGCGCTGTCGGCGCTCATCGCAATGCCCCTGGGACTGCTGATTGGAACTTTCCGGGTGGTGCAGGCGTTGCTGGAACCGCTCACCGATTTCATCCGCTACATGCCCGCCGTGGCGTTCGTGCCTCTCGTCATGCTGTGGGTTGGTATCGATGAGGGTGCCAAGATCGGCATCATTTTCATTGGGACCTTCTTCCAGATGGTATTGATGGTCGCCGAGGATGTGCGCCGCGTGCCGATGGCACAGATCGAGGCCGCGCAGACCATGGGTGCTACCCGAGCGGAAGTCATCGAGCTGGTCATCATTCCATCGGCCAAGCCGGCGCTGCTGGATACGTTGCGGATAACGATGGGTTGGGCGTGGACCTATCTGGTCGTAGCCGAGCTCGTCGCAGCCAATTCCGGGCTCGGCTACGCCATCATCAAGGCGCAGCGCTTTTTGCAGACCGATAAGATCTTTGCCGGCATCATCCTGATTGGCGCGCTGGGGCTGGCGATGGACCAGTGTTTCAGGTGGCTCCATCGGACCGCGTTTCCGTGGGCACAGGCGCGAAAGTGAGCATGGCCAACATCATCCGTTGCCAATCAGTGGGCAAGACTTTCGGGACGGGGCGCAAACAGATCGTGGCCCTCGATAACGTGAGTCTCGAGGTGGCGGAAGGGGAATTCGTCACGGTGGTCGGCGCTTCGGGATGCGGCAAGTCCACTCTGCTCAGGATGATGGCGGGACTGGAGAGCCGGACGGCAGGTGAGATCGAGGCCGCCGGTGCGCCCGTTCACGGACCGGGCGCCGAGCGCGCCATGGTATTTCAAAGCTGCAGCCTGTATCCGTGGCTGACGGTGATGGGCAACATCAAGTTTCCGCGCCAACTCCTCGTTCACAGGCGTGACAGCACGAGCTCGGATGTCGAGGTCGCCTCGGGGCGCGCAGATGCGCTGTTGCACGTGATGGGTCTTTCGTCCGTGGAATTCGCTTTTCCTGAACAACTCTCGGGCGGCATGCAGCAGCGTGTAGCAATCGCGCGCGCCCTGATGACCCGACCGCGGATCCTGCTCATGGACGAGCCGTTCGGAGCGCTGGATGCCCAGACCCGCGAAGTCATGCATGATCTGATTTTGCACGTCTGCGCACTCGAAGGCTGCAGCGTGGTGTTCGTAACTCACGACGTCGAAGAGGCCGTCTATCTCGGGAGACGCGTTGTGCTCATGGCCCCACGCCCTGGGCGCATCCAATCTATCTACGACGTTCCCCTCCCCCCCGAGCGCGAGCAGGGAATGAAACATGCGCCGGAATTCCTCAAACTGAAATCTGAGATTCTGGCGTGTATCCGCCAGACCTCGGGCCTGCGTACGGATCTCGATCTCCTGCAAAAGCTCTCGCGTCGCGCCTCCAGCTAGCACCTTCGTGCATCCGCTCCGCGCCGCGCAAATGCGTGTACCGCTTTCGAGCACTGGCGCCGTGCGGTGCGCCTTATCGGTGCATTGCGGTAGCTGTTGCGTCGTACAGACGAAGGCGTGGATCCAGGGTGGAGCTTCGCAACCTACGGTTTCTCCAGTGATTCCGGCCCCCGTCAGCGGCGCAGGATACTTCGGCATGCGATTTGCACAACTTCAATAAAACAATGTGCGTCTAGGGTTCCGGCTCGCGCGTGCGGGTGTCTGGTCCGAGAGAGGCAGTCCCTGATCGGCGGTTTGAACAACAGCCGCGATCGTGGATACACGGCGGGATAAAAGCCCGGGAGATCTGATGTCGAGGAGACTTCGTTCCTCGGGATGATCTTCCGTATAGAGGATATCCCGTCAGCGGAACGCTCTTCGGCAGTTCGATGGTCACATCGGCAGTTGAGGAGACGCTCCTTTTGAAACAACAAGCTGTCCCGCCAGATCGTTCCGTTCAAACCCGTCCGTCGGCTATCACGGTGGCCGTTCTGACTGCTCTGTATGGCTCCGCCTCATTCGCTGACGCTCCTGCGGACAGTGATGCCGGGGGGCTTCAAGAGGTGATTGTTACCGCGAGTCACCGGGAGGTGTCGGCGCAGGACCTTCCGATCAGTATCACCGCGGTCACGGGTAAGGACCTGGAGAAACAGGGCGTAGCAGACATCGCGGGATTGGCGCACTCCATGGCGGGCGTCAATTACACAGACAAAGGCCCGTTCGGCGGCGTCAATGGGGCGAATCTCATCATTCGTGGCCTGAACAGCGAAACGACATCCGGGTTGCCCGCCGCCGCCTCGCCCGTGGTACCGCCGGTTGCCACCTATGTTGACGATACGCCTCTGTTTTTCAACCTTCGGTTGCAAGACCTGGACCGCGTCGAAGTTCTGCGCGGCCCGCAAGGTACGCTCTACGGCTCGGGCTCTCTCGGCGGGACCGTTCGGTTCGTGCAAAATCCTCCCGATCCACGCGCCTTTGATGCAAAGGTAGAGGGGAGCGTGAGCGATACCGCGCACACCCAACAGCCCAATGGTGATGTCAATGGGATGCTCAACATACCGCTGACAGATACGTTTGCGGTACGCATGAACGCCGGATGGAGCCACGACGCCGGGTTCATCAATATGCCCAATCTCTACGTGTTGGATTCAACGGGAGCACCCGTCGCAGCGCAGCCCGGCAACCTGTTCAGTCCGCCGCAGAAGTACTCGAAAAAGGGTGTCAATTCCTATGAATACCGGTCGGCCCGGGTAGCGGCACTTTGGCAGCCAACTGATCAGTTGCGCACGCAATTGTCGTACTACTATCAGCGATCAACCGCCAACGGGTTTCCCTATGCCGCGACCAGCCTCGACGCCTACAACCGGCCCATCAACCCGGCTCTGCAACCCTCCGGTGATTTCACCAATCCGCCGCTCGCCACTCAGCTCTACGATGCGCCCGTACCGGCTGGCGTCGACAAGCTGTCGAGCGCGGAGAACATTGCCGATAGGACGCATGACAACGTAGATCTGGTAGCACTCACGTTGACATACGACATGGGTTTCGCGACGTTGACTTCGGCTTCATCCTGGGCACACCACACCAACCAGACCACCGCCGATGAGACCCAGGAATACATCAACTTTCCGTTCTTTCAGAGCCTCTACGGCCAGGACCCGCGCACTCTGATAGTGGGACAGGAAAGTCTCGACGACCGCCCGCTGACGCAGGAATTGCGCCTGGCCTCCAAGGGCGGTGGCCGATTCGACTGGGTGGCCGGACTCTTCTTCAATGATCAGCGGACCGACATACAGGAGCACGACTTCTATCCCGGCTACCTCGATTACTACAACGCCTGCGCACCGATTTACGGCCAGAGCATTGGTGACAACGTGACGCCTTCCTATTGCGGTCTCGGGCAGACTGCCTATACGCCGGGAACGACGACCTACATCAGCGGCATTCCGATCATCAAGGACCAGGCGTACATCGGTGACTTCCAGATCCGTTTCAAGGATCTGGCGGCCTTCGGCGAGCTCACCGGACACATTACGTCCGCGTGGAGCGTGACCGGCGGGGTGCGTGTCTTCAAGCAGACCCTGCGCGGCTCGCAGCAAACCGGGCTGCTCTTCGATGGGGATCAGTACATAGCCAACGAATCCCGCAGTGAGTCCTGGCGCCGGGCTCTGTTCAAGGTCAACACGGCCTACAAATTCGACGCTACGAACCTCATTTACGCCACGTGGTCGCAGGGATTCCGGCGCGGCAGCGTAAATGCGCTGCCCGCGAGCGAGCTCGGCGGCGACTATCAGCTACCGGACGCGCTGAAGTCCTTGCAGCCGGACAAAGCCGACAATTACGAGATTGGTGTGAAGGGTATCCTGCAGAATCGCTTCCGCTATTCGGCAGCCATCTTCGATATCCAGTGGCATAACACACAGGAAGGTCTGCAGTTGACCCCGCTCGTGTTGCCTGCCGCGATGAACATCGGCAACGCTTACAGCCGCGGCATCGAGACGGAGTTCGAAGCGCTGCTGACACAGCATCTGTCGGCGCAGGTATCCTACACCTATGATCAAACGAAGCTGACATCGCTCAATCCGCTGTTCGTGTCACCCAATGTGTCTGCCCCGCCTCCGGCGATCGGCAGTCCGTTACCCGGAACACCCAAGTCCAGCGCTGCGGTCAGCCTCGAGTATGGCCATGTGGAGCTGTTCGGTGGCGAGTGGCGTTACGCGGTCAGAGCCCACTATCAGGGCCCGACCATTCCCGCGTTGTCGGCGAGCGCGCTGCAGGTGCCCGGCTATACCATGGTGGATACGCGACTGAGTTTTGCGATTTCGCACTGGATCACGACTCTGTATGTCAATAACTTGACCAACACTCTGGGCATAACCTCTCTTCAGGATCCGGCCATCTTCGGCAATCGCGCCCAGGCAATAGTGTCGCAGCCGCGAACGGTGGGTCTGACTGTCGGCTATTCGTTCAAACCACTGTGAGGGTGCACGAGACATCCCTGCCACCATGACGCCTCGATGTTCAAAGCGCGCTCCATGCGTTCGCTAGTGTCATTGCGTGCCTGGCGTGTATGCGCCGCATTCGGCCTGCTGAGTGCTTCGCTCTGGGCCCAGGCGGGCCAACGCGTCACCCTGGGTGTGGTCAACTGGATCGGCTACGGACCCATTTACTGCGCGGCAGCCAACGGCAACTACCAGCGCAACGGCCTCGATGTCCGGTTGGTTACTTTCAACGACAACTCTTTGATGGCGGGAGCACTGCGGGGAGGTGAGATCGATGCGTCGACGCTTACCTACGACCAGGTGATCCTGGCCAATGCCAAAGGCTGGAGTCTGAAAGTCGTGATGCCGCTGGACTATTCGGTTGGGGGCGATGCCATCCTTGCCAGCGCCGCGGTTCATACGGTTGCAGATTTAAAGGGGCGCAAGGTTGCTTTCCAGCCTCTGTCGCCGTCCGACTTTCTGCTGGGTTACGCGCTTGCTCAACGTGGTCTGTCGGAAAAGGATGTCCGGCCGGTGAATGCCACGCCTGAAGCAGTTGTCGCGATAATGGCCACGGGAGCGGTGGATGCCGGTGTGACATATCAGCCCAGCGTTTCCATGATACTGAGTATGGAGGGGGGCAAGCGTTACCATGTATTGCTATCCTCACGCGATGCGCGCGGCATGATTACCGACGTCATGGCTGTCAGGGACAACACCATTGCCCGTAATCCAGAGCTTGTCGCCGGGTTGATCCGTGGCACGATGGAAGGGCTCGCCTTCATGCGCGCGGAGCCTGCCAGAGCTGCCGCCATCATCGGCAAGACACTCGAGATCAGCGCGACAGAGGTGCAGGCGCAACTGCAGAACATAGAGAATCCACCGCTGTCGCACCTCGGAGATGTCTTCGAAGAGACCGCTGTGCTGCCTTCGTTCAATGCGAGCGGCAAATTGATCGGTCAGATACTCCAGCGGGAGGGTCAAATCCACGACCTGCCCGCAATCGCCGCCACCTATGACGCGAGATTCGTCCGGGCTTTGCAAGCAAACCCAGGAGGCCTCAAATGAACGTCCGGGACCCGTCGTTTCATCGAGCGTGGCCGAATTTGATCGTGATCACGTACACCTTTCTCGGTTGGGTCTGCGGAGTCTGGCTGCTTACGCGGCCGGAGCTCGGTTTGAACGCGGTCGGCGTGCTGATGACAGCTCACACGCTCGTCTATTCTGCCTATCTCATTCACGAGTGTGTGCATCACACCGTGTTTGCCGGGATCTCGGCCAACGATCGGTTGGGGGTGCTGCTGAGCTGGCTCAACGGCGCTTGCGTGGCGAACTATCAGCGGCTGAAGAAAAAACATCTACGCCATCATGCGGATCGAATGGATGTCGTGACCTTCGATTATCGGGCTGCGCTCGCAGTGTCGTCACCTTGGGTGTTGCGTGGCGTGCTCCTGCTCGAATGGGCATATCTGCCTGCTGTCGAGTTCCTGGTGCGCGGCATGATCGTGGCCTCACCCTTCTACCATGACACCGTCCGCGCGCGCGCCAGGGTAGTCGTACTTCTCGCGATCCGGGTGCTCGCATTTGCGCTGCTGGCGCTGATATCGCTCAAAGCACTGTTGTTGTACGGGTTGGCGTATTTGATTTTTCTGAGCGTGCTGCGATTTATGGATGCGTTTCAACATACCTACGAGGTCTATGCATCAAGTTCTCTGGCACCGGCGCCTCCAGACCCACGCCGTAATCGTCGGTATGAGTACGAGAACACCTATTCAAACCTGGTTAGCGAACGCTGGGGGTGGCTGAATCTGCTGGTTCTGAATTTCCCATTCCACAATGCGCATCATGAACGGGCCGGGGAGCCCTGGTATCGACTGCCTGCGCTGCACCGCTCGCTGTTCGCCGAGCGGGATCCGCAAGTGGTTACGTGTCGTGAGCTGATGTTGAGCTATCACCGGCATCGGGTTGTGCGTGTCATGTCCGACGACTACGGGTCGGTGGCCCCCCAGGGCGCACGCGCCAGCGCCTTTGTTGGCGCGGTCGGCGTGTCGTTCTTGACTGCTGTGTGATGTCACACTCGACGGTGTTACTCATTATCGATATGCAACGGGATTTTCTTGACCCGGACGGCTACGTTGCACGTACCGGAGTCGACGTGACTGCACTGCGAGCCGTAATCCCGCAGGTGCGCCGCCTGTTACTGACAGCGCGCGCCGTCGGAGTTCCCGTGATTCACACGCGAGAGGGACACCGCCCCGATCTGTCGGATCTTTCAGTCGTGAAACGTCGCCGAGCTGCCCAGGCCGGTGCGCCGATCGGCAGCGCCGGGCCGCTGGGGCGCCTGCTGGTTCGCGGCGAGGCGGGACACGCGATCATTGAGGAGTTGGCGCCGCTCGTCGCAGAGACGGTGATTGATAAACCTGGGTTTGGAGCTTTCTACGCCACCGACCTGGAGTTGATTCTGCGCACCGCTGGAATTACCTCGATCACCCTGGCCGGCGTAACGACTGACATCTGCGTGCATTCAACTCTACGGGAAGCGATCGACCGCGGCTTTGATTGCACGACTGTCGGTGATGCTTGCGCAGCCGGCGATGCCGGCATTCATCGCGCCATGCTGGACTGTATTGCCGGCGAGGGCGGTATATTGGGCGCAGTTGCCAGTACGGATGAGATTGTCGCCGGTTGGCTGAGCCGGCGAACCTAGGACCCTGTCAGACAGGCTGCTAATCTCGCCAGGCGGGGAAGGTTGCCCAGCCGCGAAAGGCCGCAAAGTCGTGATTCGGCCAGAGCTCGGCATTCTCCAATCGGGCGAGCTCATTGAGTCTGCGAATGCTCGCGATCGCCAGGGCGTCGTTGTCTTGCCAGCAATAGCCTGGCGCAACCTCATCAGTCAGATTCTCCTGTAGATCGGCGGCATCGCCGCACAGTATGACGGGGCGCCCTTTCGGCAGCTCGATAAACAAAGACATGTGCCCGGCGGTGTGGCCCGGAGTTGCGATGGCATGCACCCCCGTGGCAACTTCGTATTCGCTGCTCTGAAGTTTCCACTGGTCAGCATTGGCGACTTCGTCCTCGAATACTCCGTCGTCGAGCCTGGTCGTCGCGGCCGTGATCTCTTCGCGATGTACGTGCACTTCACACCCGGGGAGGTCACACAGGCCACCCGCATGATCAAAGTGCAGGTGTCCGAGAAAGACGACGTCGATGTCCTTTGACGTGAGCCCAAGCCGCGCAAGGTAGTGTGGGATACGCTGCTCTTGCGACATCCGCGGCGGCTCGAACAACGGCCGCATTGGATCAAAGAATCTCGAACGTAGTTCAGGAGTGGAGATCTTTCGATAGTCACAGCCGACGTCGTAGAGAATTCGTCCATTCGGTGTCTCTATCAAGTACGCCAGGATGGGTGCGTCGATGAACTGACCGTGGCCTTTGTTCCTGGTGGATACGACCTTCTCGTATCTATGCGTGCCGGTAAGCAGCGGCCATAGCCGCAGTGCGCGGGGTATCATTCATTGAGCCTTCGCGCGAGCAGCAGCATGGGGTGGTCAGCGGCGACGGTGTTGGACAAATTCTCCACGGCGGCGGTGAACGCACCGCGCGCTCCGACAACATCGGCCCGCTTCATCAACACACGGCCGAGGATCAGCGAGGCCAGCCCGGCGTTGTTTGAATAGGGAATGCCGCCCTGCGAGGCCAGCGCGAGTGACAATGACCGCCGCGCATCTGATTCCGCTTCGGCCAGCTTGTTCTCAATCAGATTCAGCTCGGCGCGGGTCTTCAGGAAATTCATCAGGTAGAAGGTGTTCTTGCTTTCTGCGATCGCGGCGTCCAGATCTGCGCGCGCTTCCTCGAGCCGACCCTCTGCAAGAGCGATCGATCCACGCACACTTCGCAATCGCGCCTCGGTGCCGGGCGGGGTAGAGGCGCTCATGAGTTTGGCCGCTGAAGCGAGCGAGTCATGGGCGGACGTGCGCTCTCCAAGCACATGCGACACGGATGCGAGACCGATCAGGCAGACCAGGTTGGTTGCGGGCGTTTCCTTGGATCCGGGTTGCGCAAGACACTGCAGGAAGGCCTCGCGTGACTCGCGATAACGCCCGGCACTTTCGAGGAACCGGCCGCGGTTGAACAATACGCTGGGCAAGGGCGCACCGGGGTTGTTTTGAGTGCTGATGCGCAAGGCCTGATCATTCAACTCGAGGGCACGCTTCGGATCACCCGCCCCACTGAGCACGAGGGCCCAGTTGTTCAGGATTGCGATCGCGTCGATCCCGTGGTCGCGGCCGGCTCGGGTAAATTGCGCGAGCGCCTGTTCATAGACTCGCGACGCTACCGCATTGTGGCCGTTCAGATATTCGGCGTAACCGAGGTCGGCCAGGAGTTGGGCCTCCTGAACCGGCAATGGATGCGCCGTCTGGTGCAAGCGCTGCAGCGCCAGGTTGGCATACTTCAAGGCGTCGGCTGCGTCGCCATCATCCGCCGCCAGTTGAGACAGATGATTGAGGCATTCGGCTGCCTGTCTGGCCGTGGTCTGCGGCTCGTCAACAATTGCTTTCAACATGCCAACGGCCTCGGGCAGCTTCCCGAGAGCTCCCAATGTCGCTGCGTGGTCGCATGTGAGCTTGCGCCGCAGGCCGGCATCCGCAGAGGCCGAGACGGCATCCAGCGCTTCGTGCAGTAGAGTTTCCCCTCGCTGTTCCTTGCCGGCCGCATAGTAGTAGTTCCCCAGCATGTCGAGCACGGCAGCACGATTCTCGGCATTGTCCTGAAATCCCGACTTCGCGAGCACCTCGCTGTGCTCCAGTATGTCACTCACAGTCACGGGTTTGTCGGAGCCGGCAACGTCAGTAATCAGCGCGTTGAGGAAGTCCGCGACCGCTTCGTTCCGGGAAGACAGTGTTATTGCCCGATCGCGCTCCGCATCCGCTACGTTGCGCTCAAACAGCGCGACCGCTGCAGTCGCGACAATGCCCACGAGCGCTGCGGAGGCGATCGCAACGGGCAGGCGGTTGCGCAACACGAACTTGCGGATGCGGTACCACGAGTTATCCGCGCGCGCGAGCACCGGCTCGTCGCGCAGATAGCGCCTGATGTCATCGGCAAACTCACCTACCGACACGTATCGCTCCAGCGGATTCTTCTTGAGCGCCTTGGCAACGATGTTGTCCAAATCCCCTTGTAAAGCGCGTCTCAGCTTCTGAGGAGTCACGGATCGTCTAGCGGCATTGGTCTCAAGCGTCTCCGGATCGCAGCTGCGCGTGGCCGTGACCGCGTCCGACAGGCGTGAAGGCTCCGCATCGAGCAGCAAATGCAGGTATTGCTGGCTGGTCGTGTCCTTGTCTCTGGTCGGATGCCGACCGCTCAGCAGCACATACAACAGTATTCCCAGTGCGTACACGTCGGTGGCTACAGTGATCGGAGCGCCCAATATTTGTTCGGGGGCCGCGTAATCGGGGGTGAGGGCTCGGAGGTTCTCATGCGTGAGATTCGTCTCTGCATCCGATTGCACTTCGTCTTCGATCAGTTTCGCGATACCGAAGTCGAGCAGCTTTACAATCCCGTCTTCGGTCACATGGATATTCGACGGCTTGATGTCTCGATGCACGATCAAGTTCGAGTGTGCATGCCCGACTGCTGTCAGCACGTCCAGAAACAGTTTCAGCCGTGCCTCGACTCCCAGGCTGCATTCATCGCAATGGCGATCGATCGCGCTGCCCTTTACATACTCCAACACGAGATATGGTTGCCCGGCGCTCGACACGCCCGCGTCCATCATTCGCGCGATATTCGGGTGTGTGAGTCTGGCCAGTACGCGCCCCTCACGCCGGAAGCGCTCTTCACCGTTGTGGCCAATGAGCGCTGTACTCAGCAGTTTGATAGCGACATTGCCCTCAAACCGTCCATCGCTGCGTCGCGCGAGCCACACGCTACCCATGCCGCCATGGCCAATGGCCGATTCGAGGGTATAGGGGCCCAGCGTCTGTCCATCCGGTGAAGGCCCACGGATGAGTGCCGAGGGATCACCTTTCAGAAAGTCCGCCTCGTCGAGCGCTCGCAATTGAACTAAAAGTGACTCTACCTCCGCAGCCAATGTCGGCTGCTCCAGGCGCAGTGCGTCGAGCCACGCGGCGCGGCTCTCTTCTGTCAGCTCCAACGCTTGGTCGAGAAATGGACTCAGCGTGCGCCAGCGCGCAGGGTCGATCGTCTTGGGCATTCAATTGTTCCTGGCATATCTCATGCCCACCGCAGTTTCTGCGGCAGCAGGTATTGGACAGATGCCTGCAGTCTTCCCGTCACCTTCTAGCGGTTCTTACATGGATAGGCAATTGCCAGGAGCAGATGCGCCCACCGGACTCACCGGCTTGCAGTGGGGCAATGGCGAAATTCTGGGCGCGCGTGCGGCCGCCGCAGCCGGCGCGACGGCCCGAGCTCAGGAGGCGGGTCGCCGGTTTGCGTACACCGCGAATCCGAAGACGACTGCGAAACACAATAGCGGGACGGCCATCGCCGCGTGTATCGCTCCAGCCGCATCCGATGTCGCGCCCATGATTGCCGTGAGCACGGCCCCGCCGATGATGGCCATCACAATGAGCGCCGACCCGAGCTTGCGCTGCGCATCGTCGAGCCCTTCGATGCCCACCGCGAAGATCGTTGGGAACATGATCGACATGAAGAAGCTGCTCGCGACCAGCGCGCAGGCTCCTGTGTACCCCGGCGCAATGATCGCGACCGAGCACAGGATCACGTTGATCACCGCGAAGCCGGCCAGCAAGCGGGTCGGCGAGACCTTGCGCATCAGCGCCGTTCCCGCGAACCGGCCGATCATGAAGATCACCAGCGACGCGGTGAGGAAATTGGCCGCCATCTTCGCAGGAGTGCCCGGGAGACTTGCCTGCACGTAGCGGATCAAATAACTCCAGATGCCGACTTGCGCGCCCACGTAAAAGAACTGAGCGACGATTGCGAGAGTGAAGCGGCGGTTGCGCCGCAGCGAATGAAAGAGTCCGGCAGAGTGGTCCGTGGCAACAGCGTCGCCGGCCGTGCGGGGAAAACGCGTGGCCAGGATCAGCACGGCCCAGCCCAGCACCACGAGTCCGATGATCAGGTAGGGCCACTGGACCGCGGCGGACTCGGAAGTGAGCCAGGCCGTGTGCTCTGCGCCGCTCATCGCCGCGATCTCCTGCGGCGTGTGCTCGACGCCCGAAAAGATAAAGTGCTGGCCGATGATTACGCCCGTGATCGATCCCAATGGATTGAAGGCTTGCGCGAGATTCAGGCGTTGGGCTGCGTTTGCTGAAGACCCCAGCACTGTGACGAACGGATTTGCCGAGGTTTCCAGGAACGCGAGGCCGCTCGCAATCACGAACAGTGCGAGCAGGAACAGGCCGTACGTGTGCAACTGGGCCGCTGGCCAGAAAAGGAATGCGCCACAGGAGTACAGCAACAGACCTAGCACCACCGCGCTCTTGTATCCAAAGCGCCGCATGAACATGCCGGCGGGCAGCGCGAGCAGGAAGTAGCCGAGATAGAACGCGCTCTGGACGAGGCCGGCCTGGAAGTCCGAAAGGACGAAGGCTTTCTTGAACTGCGCGATCAGGATGTCGTTCAGATTGTTCGCCATGCCCCAGAGAAAGAACAGCGCGACAATCAGGGCGAACGGGAACAGGCTCGCACTTCGGGACCTGCTTACGGCGTGAGCGGTCAGGGGAGTCGGGTGCTGCATCTCCGCGGAGCCTACCGATGACACCTGAAAGACGCAAATATGAACGTATCGTTCACCAATAAATAGAGCGGCGCGGGTCCGCTCCTCCCTGACGTGGCAGGAGTGGGGCGGCTTGGTGCACTCTATGGGCATGACCCAGCCACAACAGAAGTATCGAGCGCCCGCCCTCGATAAAGGTCTCGATATTCTCGAGTTGCTCGCGTCTTCGCCGCGCCCGCTTAGTATCAACGCCATCACGGAAGGCGTAGGCCGCTCGCGCGGGGAGATTTTTCGGATGCTGCTGGTGCTGGAAGAGCGCGGCTACATTTCGCGTGGCGAAGGTGAGGCCGGCTACTCGCTCACGAACCGTCTCTTCCGCCTCGGCATGGAGCAGCCGCCCGTAAAAAGTGTCGTCGAAACCGCTCTGCCGATCATGCATCGATTGGCCGAGGCGATCGCGCAACCGTGTCACCTGGTCGTGCCCTCGCAGGAGCAGATCGTGGTGATCGCGCGCGTGGAGCCGCCGAGCGATATCGGGCTCGTCGTGCGCGTGGGCCATCGGCGCGCGCTGGCGCACTCGACGTCGGGACAAGTGTTGTTCGCGTTCCAGAGCGACGAGATTCGCGAACGCTGGCTGAACATCATCGCCGAACACGACAGCGCGTTCGACCGGAAGAAGTTTTTGAAGCTGGCCGCGCAGGTTCGCGCCAAAGGTTTTGCCTCGGCGCCCAGTCTGATCGTGGACGGTGTGATCGACGTCTCCGCGCCGATCGTGCAGCACGAGCACGCGACTTGCGCCCTGACCATCCCTTTCCTGGAACGGCGCGCGGCCAAGATGACCCTCGAGCGCACGATCCAGCAGCTGTGCCGCTCCGCCACTGAAATATCTGAGTCGCTGCGCTACGGCACTTCGACTCCACCATCGGAACCCTGATGCCTGGCGAAGAGCCGCATCCTTAATGGGACGCGCGCGGCCGTCCGGCCGATCTGTTGGATAGGCAGCGAAGGCGCAAGGTTTTGGAGGGAGGAGGCTACTACAGATTCGCCCGAGTGGCCCTTTCAAATCCGAGCCGGAAATCACATTGATGGCGGGGTCAGGCCGCCGAATGTCGGTTCGCCCACGGGTTTGTCGGGAGTTGCACGGAAATGATCCATGTGAGGTTCGCAGTTGGAATGGCCGCTTCGATCCTGGTGCTGACCGCCGGCCTTTCAGTGTCTTACCCGGCTGTCTCCGCGGGGCAACGGATCAAAGCGTCGGGCTCGAAGGGATTCGATTTCGAGTTCGGGACGTGGCGCGTTCATCATCGCGTGAAGTCCTCTACGGGTTGGGTGGAGTTTGAGGGGACATCCCGCGCCCGACCGCTGATGGATGGATCAGCTAACGTTGAGGACAACACCTTTATGCGTCCTGCCGGCGTGACCCATGGAGTAGCTCTTCGCGCTTACGATCGTGCAAGTGACCTGTGGGCCATCTGGTGGGTTGACTCTCGCGATCCTCACGGTGCCATGGACCCGCCCGTAAAGGGTAGATTCGACGACGGTGTTGGGACTTTCTATGCAGACAGTATGGTCGCCGGAAGGCTGACACGTACGCGTTTCATTTGGTCGAAGATCACCGCGACTTCCGCGCAATGGGAGCAAGCGCTTTCGACCGACGGCGGAAAGAGTTGGGATACCAACTGGATCATGGAGTTCCAGCGGGTTCAGCAATGAGACTGGATGTCGGCTGGACTGTCCGGCGCCTATAGAGCCAAAGGCCCAGCGCCAGCAACGTGCCCCCCGGAAGCAATAGCTCAATGAGCGCGTACGGGGCCAATTGCCGAAGTTTGTAGAATACCCGCCGCGCCGCAATCATGTGAGCTCTCCGAATTCGCTATTGACTGACTCAAGGACGTTCGGAAGGCACCGGCTCGGACAGGCTTTGACAGAAAATTTAAGGGGACTTCGGCCCTGGGTCTCGGTTGCGCGGGAACAGTCATGACTGTGTTCCTGCATGGGTGGATTTGGTGATGAGCACCACTAACGAGCGCGGCTGGACGACGAGCGTTCCGCCGCTCACTGTTTCTGCTTCAAGCCAGTCGCAGATGTCCTGGTGCGTCGGACGAAACGTATCCACGCATCGCCGCCACGGCAAATACACCTCGTCCAGCGACGGAATGGCGAATTTGAGCGTTTCCCAGTAAGCGTTGATCATCAGGTGCAGAGCCAGTCGATCACTATCGAAGTGAAAGGTTGCGGCGAGGCTGTGGGAAGCATCGCTCCAGTCCGGCGCGCCCAAAGCGACGCCGTGCCACTCGACACGATTCTGTGCGATCAACTCATTCAACGTCATCTCCTGCCGCTCGAGCGGCAGGATGCGCGCGTTACGAAAGGCAATGAGCTGTTTGGCAAAGCGATGAATGTCCGCATGTCGCTCTATGGCAGACCAGTCGAACCACGTAGTTTCATCGTCGAGGCAGTATGCGTTGTTGTTGCCACGCTGGGTCCGGCGAACCTCATCGCCCATGAGTAGCATCGGGGTACCAGTCGCGAACAGCGTCAGCGCCAGAAAGTTCTTGATCTGCCGGTTGCGGAGCTGCTCGGTCGCCTCGTTCTGAGTCGGCCCCTCGACGCCACAGTTCCAACTGTGATTGTCGTTGCTCCCATCGCGATTCCACTCGCCATTCGCCTCGTTGTGCTTGTGGTTGTAAGAAACGACGTCGTTCAACGTGAATCCGTCGTGACATGTGACGAAGTTGATACTCTGTTCCGGCTCGCGGTCCTGAGCGCCATAGATGTCGGGGCTGCCGAGAAGGCGGCACGCGAGCGGTCCGACGGTCCCTTCATCACCCTTGAGGAAGCGGCGCACGTCGTCGCGGAATGTGCCGTTCCACTCCTTCCAGGCATCGCCGGCGAAGCCGCCGACTTGATAAAGGCCCGCCGCGTCCCATGCTTCGGCGATCAGCTTGACGTTGGCGAGCACAGGGTCGGATTCGATGTCGAGCAGCACGGGAGGGGATCCGATCGGGCGCCCTCGCTCATCACGTGACATCACCGAGGCGAGGTCGAAGCGAAAGCCATCCACGTGCATCTCGACCACCCAGTAGCGCAGGCTGTCTAAAATGAGACGTCGTACTACCGACTCGTTGCCATTGAGAGAGTTGCCGGTACCGCTGTAATCGGCGTAGCCGGCATCGTTCTCGTCGAGGATGTAGTACGTGTCATTGGCCAGTCCGCGGAAGCTGAGAGTTGGACCATCGGCGCCGCCTTCGGCGGTGTGGTTGTAGACTACGTCGAGAATGATCTCGATTCCGGCTCGATGTGCGGCTTTCACCAAGTCACGAAACTCATCCAGCGCGCCGAGAGGATCCCTTCTGGAGCTGTAGCCCGGATGCGGGGCAAAGAACGAAAGCGGTTGATAGCCCCAGACGTTCCGGCGTCCCAGCGGCGCGCTTTCTGCATCGAAAGCGAACACGGGCATCAGCTCCACCGCACTCACGCCGAGGTCCTGGAAATAGGGGAGCTTCTCCATGAGCCCCGCAAAAGTTCCCCGCCGATCTTCCGCGACACCGGAGTTGGAGTGACGGGTAAAGTTGCCGACGTGCAGCTCGTAGATGACCGTCTTCGCGAACTGTGTACGCGGCGGACGGTCATCCTCCCAATCGTACGCGCTGGGATCCGCCAATACGCTCTTCCGTGCCGTCGCGGCGTTGTCACCCGGCGAGCGCGCGGCTGCGCGGCTCGAGCGGGACGGTGTCGCTAAACACTTCCCGTAGGGGTCCAGCAGGACCTTGTCGGCGTCAAAGCGCAGGCCCTTCTCAGGGGCGTATGGACCGTGTGCCCGATAACCGTAGAGCTGACCGGCCTTCAGGTCCGGCACAAAGGCGTGCCAGTAGTGGTACGTCCGTTGTGAGCGAGGATCGAGATCGATGACTTTCGATGGACGATCGTCGTCGATGCCATCGAATAGAAGGAGCTGCACGGCGGTCGCGTGTTTGGAAAACACGCTGAAGTTCGCTCCACCCGCGACCAGTGAAGCGCCGAGAGGAAAGCTCTTTCCCGGGTCGAGTGCGGCGGTGGGGATGGCGTCCATCTAAACCTCTGACGGACTAGTGGCTGGAGGTGTTGACCGGTGAAGCGGACGATCGGATCGCTCCAACCGCCCTGAGGCGTAACGGTCGCGACTTCCTTCGGCCCCCCACTCGTATAGTGTAGTACACGGCCACGCCTTGGCCCAAACTGCCGCGACGTTCGCAGGCGAGATCGGTTGCAGAGCTTCCATGCCGCCGTGTTGGAATCCGGTGCATCGCCGCTGCCGGATTTCGCCCGCGCACGTCGATTGGCACATCGAGCAGGATCAGAGCGCGATACCGCGGCCCACATGACTGTTGCGATAGCCATATGCGAAGTACAGCGCCAGCCCGATTCCGCCCCATATCGGCAGCACCATGCGCGCGTCGAACGGCAACCGCCAGTACAGAGTGACGCAACCGATGATGGTCAGCGGTGCTACGAGCCACACGAGTGGCGTGCGGAACGGCCGGGGACGGCCGGGCTCCGTGCGGCGAAGGATCAGCACTGCGAGTGCCACGGCGACGAACGCGAAGAGTGTGCCCGCATTGGAAATATCCGCGAGTTTTCCCACCGGCAGGAACGCCGCTGCAAGCGTGACACCGATGCCGGTGATCCACGTGATCACATGAGGTGTCTTCCAGCGAGGATGAACCTTCGAGAATCGTTCCGGGAGCAGTCCATCGCGCGACATTACGAAGAACATCCGTGTTTGACCATAGATCATCACCAGAATCACGGAGGGTAGCGCGAGGAACGCGGCCAGGCCGATGAGGTTGCCAACCTTCAGATAGCCGATTTCACGCAGCGCGTGCGCGAGGGCCTCGTGTGAGCACGCGAGGGGCTCGCGGGTGCCGGCCGCAACGAGCGCCGAACAACGCTCGGCGAGCGCGACCGAGCCCGGCGAGAGCCACTCACCCACTGCGCTCATCACGGGTTGCGAGCCTAGCGGCGAGCCTATGGCGCCGGCGGCTACCAGAATGTAGAACACCGTGCAGATGGCGAGCGAGCCGATGAGGCCCAGCGGTACATTGCGCTGGGGGTTGATGGTTTCTTCCGCGGCGGTCGACACGGCATCGAAGCCGACGTACGCGAAGAATATGGAAGCCGCGGCACCGAAGACTCCCGCGCCGTCGCCGCTGGCCCAGCCGAGCGGCATGAACGGCTCGAAGTTCTCACGGTGCATCGCTGGCAGCGCCAACACTACGAACAGGGCGAGTGCTAACACTTTCACACCGACGAGCAGCGCGTTGACACGTGCGCTTTCCTGGGTACCGATGATGAGAAGCGCGGTCACCAGCAGAGAAATCACCACGGCCGGGAGGTTGATGATGCCGCCCTCGAAGGGCCCGTTGATCAGCCCGTGAGGCATGTCGATGCCGAACCAGCCGCGGAGCTGGCCTGCGAAATAGCCGGCCCAGCCCACGGAAACCGCAGACGCCGCGACCGCGTATTCGAGCACGAGCGCCCAGCCCACTAGCCAGGCGAGCAACTCGCCCAATACGGCATAGGTATACGTGTAGGCGGAGCCTGCCACCGGCACCATGGAAGCAATTTCGGAGTAGCACAGCGCCGCCACCGCGCACACTGCGCCGGAGATAACGAAGCTTACGAGCATGCCGGGGCCCGCTTTCTGCGCAGCTTCGGATGTCAGCACGAAGATGCCCGTGCCAATGATGCCTCCGACGCCAAGCAGGGTGAGCTGGAGCGCACCGAGCGAGCGATGCAGCGAATTGCGCCCGGCCGTGGCAAGCACTGCATCGAGCGACTTCACGCGGGCAAAGCGGACGAATGAGAATTCGCGTCTTTTCATGCGCGACGTGTGGCGAGGTGATGCCACACGCACTTCGCGATCTCAACGTCCTGGATCGCCACGCCAGTCAGGTCGGCGATTACGATCTCGTGGTCAGGGAAGTCGATAGGTGTCTGCAGGAGTGCGCCGAGCTCGATCAATGCTTCCGACGCAACCAGGCCCGCGCGCACCGCCCACCCGGCTTCGCCGTGATCCACGCATTGCGTACGCGAGTCGACGACGATGCGCGCCCGGGCGAGGAGTCGCGTATCGAGCTCCTGTTTGCCGGGGCTGTCGGCACCCACGGCGATGATGCGCGTGCCGGGCCGGATCATGTCGTTCATGAGGATGGGCTGTGTGGAAGGAGTTGTGGTCACGATGAGATCCGCCTGCGCGCACAGCTCGGGGAGTTGGACTGCGACGGCATTCACTTGCGCGGCGAATGCAGTCGCGCGCTCTGTGTCCCGGGCCCACACGAGCAGGCGCTTCAGGCCCAACACGCGAGCAATCAGTTTGCATTGGAGGCGCGCCTGGGTTCCGGCACCGATGACGCCGAGCGTTGCGGAGCCACCCCGCGCGATGGCGCGAGCCGCGATTGCACCGGCCATGGCGGTGCGCTGGTCGGTGAGCTGCCCTTCGTCATGCAGGATGGCGAGGATCTCGCCGGTGTGCGCGCTCATCACCGCCATGAAACCGTTGCTGGAAGGAATGCCGCGGGCAGGATTTCGGTAGAAGCTTGTGGCCACCTTGACCACGAATACGTCGTCGCCGGTAAGGTGCGCGGACTTCACATGGCAGTCGCCGGGCGGATCTGCGAGCGCGAGATGGCCCACCGCGGCCACCTGCGCCTCGCCTGCATGGAAGCGACGGAAGCTACGCTCGATGGCCGCGAGCGCCACGTCTTCATCGAGCGCAGCACGAATCTCGTCGAGCGCGACTACTCTCATCCCTGAGGAGCCTATCGAGGTTAGCTGACAACGCGCTGTCATGCCTGTCCGCGGCGTGACAGGCCCGCGACAGTATTCACGATCATTGTTCTTGCGCTACAAGGACACAAAGTGTCGGGGAGTGTCATGCGTTACGCGCGAATGCCGATTGAAGTGGAATCGCCGGAAGAGCTGGGGTACGAGCGGATTCGCTATAACCTTTCGGAAAGCTCGATCTCCGATCTCGCGCTTGCGGATCTGGATCTCACGTTGCCGAATCTCACACTGCTGTACGGCGCGCATCGTGGGAGCGACCGGTTGCGATCGTTGATTGGCGCGGAGGATCCTGCCCTCAGTGCGGCCGATGTGCTCATCACGAGCGGTGCCGCGGGCGCATTGTTCATCGTCTCAACCGCACTGCTGAGCCCGGACGACCATCTGGTCGTCGTACGCCCGAATTACGCGACAAACATCGAAACGCCTCGCGCGATCGGCTGCGCCGTCACGCATGTCGATCTCGCGTTCGAAGAAGGTTTCCGCGTCGATATCGCGAAACTCGCCGCGGCGATCACGCCGCGCACGAAGTTGATCAGCATCACTTGCCCGCACAATCCGACAGGGGTGCTGTGTACCGAATCCGAGTTGCGCCAGATCGTCGCGCTCGCACGCGAGCGCGGCTGTTATCTGCTGGTCGACGAGACCTATCGTGATCTCTCTCTCGACGGCGTCTTGCCGCTTGCAGCCTCGCTCGGCACGCACGCCATCAGCGTCTCTTCGCTCTCCAAGGCGTACGGCGCACCGGGTCTTCGGGTTGGATGGCTCATCACGCGCGATCGCAATCTTCAGGAGCTGTTTCTCGCCGCGAAGGAGCAGATCAGCATCTGCGGCAGTGTCATCGACGAATGGGTGGCCGAGCAGATACTGGAACGGCGCGGGGCGCTGCTCGAAGTCACGCTCGCAGAAATGCGCCGCCGTCGCGCGCTGGTGGCGGATTGGATTGCGGGTGAAGAGTTGCTCGATTGGGTTGCGCCCCACGGCGGTGTGGTGTGTTTTCCTCGCATGCGGACGCAGCCGAACGGTGGCACGGGGGCGTTCTATCGGCGACTCATCGAGAATCACGGAGCGTACGTTGGGCCAGGACACTGGTTCGAGATGCCGGACACCTATTTCCGGCTGGGCTACGGCTGGCCGCAACGAAGTGAGCTCGAGGCGGGCCTCGAGGCCATTTCGCGCGCGTTACGAGGCTGACCCATGAATGATCTGTTTGCCGCGATTCTGGAAGCACACGAAGGCATTCGGCCGCAGGTGCGCGTGACGCCGCTCGACCGCAGCCACGGACTCTCCACTCTGCTCGCGTGTGATGTGTGGTTGAAGGGCGAGCACTTGCAGCCCACCGGCTCGTTCAAGATACGAGGGGCCACCAACAAGATCCGGGTAGTCGGAGCCGGCGCGCGACGGACGGGTGTGGTCACGGCATCCACGGGCAATCACGGCCAGGCAGTGGCGCGTGCGGGTGGGCTCGCGGGTGTACCAGTTACCGTGTACGTTGCCGCGTCCACGGCACTTGTGAAGAAGCAAGCTATCGAGGCACTCGGCGCGAGTCTTGTCGTAGTAGACGGGACGCCCATCGACGCGGAACTGCAGGCTCGCAGCAAGGCACTCGAGCAGGAGAGACCATACATCTCTCCGTACAACGATCTCGACGTAGTGGCAGGGCAGGGCACGCTCGGTGTGGAGCTGTCCGAGCAAGCGGCGGATCTCGATGCCGTATTCATCTCCGTGGGCTGCGGTGGCTTAATCGGTGGCACCGGCACTGCGCTCAAACATCTGCGGCCGCAGACGCGAATCGTCGGCGTGTGGCCGGAGAATTCGCCGTGCATGCTAAGAGCACTCGAGGCAGGTCGGATCATCGATGTCGCAGAGCGGCCAACACTCTCGGACGGCACGGCCGGTGCCGTGGAACCCGGCTCCGTGACGTTTCCTATCTGCCAGTCTGTAATCGACGAGACCATTACTGTGACCGAGATGGAGATTGCGACGGCGATGCGCCACGTCGCTGTCGAGGATCACTGGATCGTCGAAGGCGCGGCCGGCGTCGCGCTCGCCGGACTTATTCGCCGGGCCGACGTGTATCGTGGCCGCAAGGTTGCCGTGGTGCTGTGTGGCCGGAATATTGCGCTGGACACATTCGTCCAGGCCACCGGCGCTCAGATGCCCAGCACGACCGGGTAGCGAGGCTCGCGATGGCGCGCCATCTGCCTGGGTACCCGTACGTTTTGGGTCCTGCTGCTTGACCTCGGTTTGCCGCCTTGGCTAAATTACTGTCAGTGCGCTGCTTTGGCGCCTCCTGTCCGCGGCAAGGGATTATCCCACGAAGCTAGCACTGCCCGAGAAGACCACCTTCTTTCAGCCTGATTGAGCGGACTACGGCACTGAAATGAAAGGAGGTCTCATGACCACTCCGCAGACGCTGCCCGCCAATCCCGACCTGGACCACTTGAAGAAACAGGCCAAGCAACTGTTGCGCGATGTACGGGCGCAACGGGACGAGGCGTTACAAAGCATTCTTGCCTTCCATCCCCGACCGAGTGAATTTTCAAGTTTGCGCGATGCCCAACTGACACTGGCGCGACTGTATGGCTTCGCTGATTGGGAACAACTACGCAATGAAGTAGAGCTGCGGCAATTGCGCGGCAGCTCCCTTAAGGAGCAAGCCGAGCGCTTTATTCGGCATGCCTGCCTCAGTTACAACGGCGACGATGAGCCCTGGCGTTTTGAACGCGCCGCCGAGTGGCTGCGGCAATTGCCGGATTTATCCCGGTGTGATTTTTACTGCGCGCTGGCAGCCGCCGATCTTCACGCCGTGAAGGCATTTCTGCGCGGGGATCCGACGCTTGCGCAGCGGAACGGTGGACCGCGTGACTGGCCTCCCCTGATGTACGTAACCTACAGTCGCGTCGCGCAGAACCAAGAACATTCACTGGCTGTCGCCACAATGCTGCTCGAACTTCGAGCCTCGCCCGACTCGTACTCAACGCAGCCCAGCGGATTCACTGCCTTGACCGGCGCCGTCGGCGGAGGAGAACGCGGACTCGTCGCATGCCCTGAGCACCCGCGGGCGCAGGAACTGGTGACGCTCCTGCTTGAAGCCGGCGCCAATCCGAACCAGAGTCAGGCTTTGTACAACAGTATGCTCGGCGAGCATCTGGGCAAGTGGCTGCGGCTGTTCGTGCAGTACGGGCTCAAGGCCGGCGATCGGGCGAATTGGAGTGCCGACGACGAAGAGCCGATTTTCGACTTTCTGCTGTCGTACGAGGTCGCGCAGGGCGATCTTGACCTGGTTCGCTTCCTACTCGAGCGTGGCGCCAACCCCAATGCCGTGAGTCGGTACAACCATCATTCCGCCCATGCCATTGCCCGGTTGGCCGGGCGAATCGAGATAGCGGCCCTGCTCGAGCAGTTTGGAGCAAGGGTTGAGCCGCTCAGCGTCGAAGATCATTTCGCTGTTGCCCTACATCAAAAGGATAGAAGTCTTGCCGCTGACATGCTGCGGCAGCTTCCGCAACTGCTGCGGAACATAGAGTTACTCAGCAACTGCGCCATGTCTGATGTGGATACCTGTCTATGGCTGGTGCAGCAAGGTTACGACATCAATACTCCGAATCGTAGCGGCCAGACGGTGCTCCACCGTTATGCCTCGTGGAATAAACCAGACGCCGTAGCAACGCTGGTAGCTCACGGTGCCAATCCGGATGCGAGGGAGAAGAACTGGCACGCCACGCCGCTTGGGATGGCATTACATCACCATTACTGGCCGGTGGTCGAGGTCCTGCTCCCGGTCACCAACAATCTCCTGGACATGTGCCGCGTCGCGGATGCGGACCGTGCCGAAAGGCTGCTCGCCGCAGATGCCACCCGGGTGTTAGAGCGCACGCCAATGGGCAACACCGCGCTGCACGTCGTCAGCCAAGCGAAGCAGGACGATCCCGATTTCGATGCCAGCGTCGCGACTATCGATCTGCTGTTGAAACACGGTGCTGATCCGACAGCGCTCAACAACGAGGGCAAGACGCCGGCCGAATGGTATCGCCAGCTTGGGATGGACGAGGTGGCGGACTACATGGCGGACCGCAGCGCGACGAGGCTGTGACGGAGGCTTTGAGCGCCGCGTTTGCTATGGGCGTAGGTGTGATAATAATTGGTCCCAGTCGATGCTGACTCCTGGCACGGCCGTCAGTTGGATTTCGCCACTGAGTTGCCGGAGTGTTGGGTGTCCATAGCGAGCGTCTTGGAGGCAGTAGATTGCGAGAGTCAGCTCCGTCGGCTGTATCAGCCACAGCTCGCGGACGCCTGCGCGCTCATAGACCGGGACTTTGATTATCCGATCGTAGCTGGCAGTGCTGGGTGAGAGAACCTCTGCCACCCAATCCGGAGCTCCGCGCATGCCGCGCTCGTCGAGTTTTTGAAGGTCACACACGACGAGGACATCGGGCTGCACCACTGTATCGACTTGGTCATCCGCCTCACCGGACTTGGGCAAACGGACGTCAAAGGGAGCGTGGAAGACCTGGCAGGGCTTGTCTCTGAGTGCGGTCCAGATTTGGCCGAACAGCTCGCCGGCTAGTTGTTGGTGATATCGGGAAGGCGCGGGCGGTTCTCTGACATAGGCTGTGCCGTTGATCAGTTCATTGCCATGTTCGGCGGACCAGGTGAGGTAGTCGCCGTAGGTATGGCGTTGCGTGTCGCGTTGGATGTAGGCCATGTGAATCTCCATGACTATGGCCGCCGCCAAGGTGACTGAAGAATACTGCGCACAGTGGGAATGCGGAACAGACAAAAGGTTCGCAAGGACTCAAATATGTGTTCGATGCAAACGGCCGTGACGTCGTGGACTAGCGTCCGTTGCGACGTGCGCTTACAGCCTCATCCGACCCGAAACTGGGGATGCTCACTCACCGCCTCGAGCCAGGACGTCTCGGTCGCGAGGGTGCCGAAAGGCGCCTTGGCGTCGCTGCGCCGCCATTTGGCCAACCATGCTGCCCCGAGCAGTTCGTGTGTGTGCGGGGCGCTTGCTGCGAGTGGTGATAGCCCGATCGTAGTTTCCGCTTTGGGTCCGGTGCCGCGACCCCTGGCGACGTAAAAGCCGGCGGCCAACATGGCTGCGCGGACGCTGGTCGAATTGGTATATGTGAACAGCTCCACCGGTCTTTGGCCGCACACCTGGCCGAGCTCTCGAAACGCTGTCAATGTCCACAATGAACTATCGGTCTTGAAGGAAAACGGATCGAAGAAAATGATATCAGGCGGCGGCGCTGCAAACTTCCGGGTTGCGAAGTCGCCGGACTGCAGCAACCAGTCGATTGAGGCCGTAGTGTTGGTCCACCGGCCACTCGATAACAGTTTGCGCGGTGCGGCATGACGCAGGTGGCCGAAAAAACCGACATGATCCAGCGCGAGTGCCAGCGAATCCAGATCATTCTCGAAGCTCACCAGTGTCAGAGCTCGCTGGATTGCCGGCTGAGTTGAATTTTCGACCGCCAGAATCGCCGCCATCGCGTTGGATGCGGCACCCAATCCTACGTCCCAAACGACGAGCGGCTCATCTGCCGCGGTTTGCAAGCGTTCCAGAAGCCGGGATTGCTCTACATAAAGCGAGCGCGCTTCGTCCGCCGGATTATTGATGGAATGCATCACTTCACCGGAAGCCGTATTGCGTATGGACCCCACCTCATCCCGCACAATGACTTCATATTGCCCGCGCGTCAGCGCGAGTTTGCGCCGGGCGGCTTTGGTGATATGCGTCGGTGCCTTGCCGTAGCTGTCGCGCGCGTCGAGCACATCGCGTTGCGAGTTATAAAACGGTAGCCACGTGCCGGCCAGAATGTGCTCGCGCATCGTGCGCATGAGTTTGGTGTAAAAATAAACATTGTGAAGTGCCAACAGGTGCGCGCCCGAGCTGTCGTGGACGCGTTGCAGATGGAACAGGTACGCAATGGAGTGGGTCTTGCACGTGTAGCATTGGCAGGCCGGGTCGATCGGCCCCTCAACATCGCGATAAGCGGCGCGCCGCAGATCGCGCCTTCCCACGCTGGTGAACGCCACTCCCTGCTGTGCAAGCGAGGTGGGCAAAATGCAATCGAACATATCGACACCGCGGTGTACGGCCTCGAGCAGGTCACGTGTGGTACCGACACCCATCAAGTATCGCGGCTGATCCGGAGGGAGTAGCTCGGTCACTGTGGCCGTGCATTCTTCACGCTGTGCGCGGCTTTCACCAACTGCGAGACCGCCGATGGCGTATCCGTCGAAAGGCATGTCAGTAATGGCACGGGCACTCTCAATGCGCAGATCCGTGTAGCTGGCGCCTTGAACTATTCCGAACAATGCTCGTTCGGATTCGCCGCGTGCAACCAGGCTGCGATGCGCCCACCGATGCGTCAATTCCATCGCGTGGCGGGCCACCTCGTGCTCAACGGTCGATGGCACACATTGGTCGAGCACCATCATGATGTCGGACCCGATGATCTTTTGGGCCTCGATGCTGCGCTCCGGACTGAGGCGGAACACTCTGTTGTCAAGGTAACTGCGAAACTCGGCGTATTCCTCCTGCATGGTGCGGCTGCCGGGCAGCGAGAATATTTGAAAGCCGCCTGAATCCGTCAATACCGAGCGGGGCCAGTTCATGAAGCCGTGGATTCCACCGAATTTCGTGAAAACCTCGAGGCCCGGCCGTATCAGCAGATGATAGGTATTGGCGAGCAAGACTTGGGCGCCGCTGTCGAGGAGGTCATCTCGGCGCTGCGATCGGACGGAGGCGTGTGTTCCCACCGGCATGAAGGTCGGCGTCAGCACCTCGTTATGAGGAGTGACAAAGCGCGCTGCCCGTGCCCGCGAACCTGACGCCGTGGCCTCCAATTTAAAATCGAGTCGCCTCACCAGGAGGCCTCCACTACCGCGAAAAAACGTAACTTAACCGATTCGGCGGCGGGCTGCCCTCAGTTCGACGTCTGTAATGGGTGGCGCAGGCGCTTGCTGGCAGTGGAGACTGTTTCAGTCGTCAGGCGGGATGCAGCCTGGTAACGGCATTTTTCCTGGTCGCAGCACTGATGGTTGCAGTCGCTGCCAGCAGCACGCTGGTGCGTCTGTGATCACTTCGGGCGCATCGATGGCACCGGTGCGAGTCCCCACCTGAGTGGGCACCTGCTCGAGCACTTTGACGTCCCGCGGGCCATTGACCTGTACGACTGTCAGGAGGCCGTCGAAGGCCGAAGGGACATAGGCGCGCCGGGTGCCATTGTCATAGATGACAGCGTCGGCTCCTGCGCCCACTTCAACAGTGGTCAGCTCGGAACCCGTGTGACTTCCCATCAGATCCATGGGTGAGTTGCCGCCGGGCGGCACCAATGCCCATAGCTTGGCTTTGCTCCACCGGCTAACATGGCTACCGCGGCAAAATCGTAGCCTCCCTTATCGAAACCGCTCCCGCCACGCCGGCAGGCTTTTTCAGCCCGGTACGCACAACGGGTTGACCGTCCCCCACCCACACATGCAACTCACCGGCGACGATTTTGCGGATACCGTCGGGACTGACCACGCTCAGATCGCGGTTTGCGATTGGTATGGAGACAGACTTTGATTCGCCCGCCAGCAGGTGGATGCGGCGAAATCCCGCGAGTGCGCGTATAGGCGCACCGATTACTCCACGATGCGCGAGATACACCTGGACGACTTCGTCACTCGCAAGCCTCCCTGTGTTCTTGACGTCAACCGTCGCGGCGACGTCATCGTTAGCGCCCAGTGAGGTACGGTCGAATCTGAGATTGCTGAAAGCGAAAGTGCTATAGCTGAGTCCATAGCCGAACGGATACAGTGCCTCACCGCTGAAGTAGCGATAGGTGCGTCCCTGCATCGCGTAATCTTCAAAGGGTGGCAGCTGGTCGGCCGATCTGTAAAAGGTCACGGGCAGCTTGCCGCTGGGGGAGAAATCCCCGGCCAGCGCTTCGGCCACCGACGTGCCGCCTGCTCCACCCGGATACCAGGCCTCGAGGATTGCGCTGACATGTTGGTCCGCCCAGTTGACTGATAAAGCGCTGCCATTCATCAGTACGAGAACTACGGGTTTGCCAGTGGCGGCGAGCTCAGTCAGCAGTGCGTGTTGGGCCTGGGGCAGATCGAGGCTCGTCCGATCGCCTCCCTGGAACCCCGGGATTTTGATCGGCATTTCCTCGCCTTCGAGCTCGCTGGTGAGGCCGAGTACCGCGATGACGAGGTCCGCTTTGCGCACGGCCTCGCTGTAGTCCTTGCCGGCATCCGGCCGGCGCCAGAGGAGCTTCGCATGACCGCCGGGTCCTTTTTGCGCCGCTTCGATCTTGACGAGGTAGGTCGCTCCGGCCTGCAGATGAACTTGTTGGCTCACAGTTCTCCCGCTGCCCGCAAAGGCGGCTTCGCCAACGAGCTGGCCGTTGAACCACATGTGGAAGTTGCCGGTGCCGCTGAAACCCACTGTGTAATCGCCGCTTACCGGTGCCTTCAACGTGCCCGTCCAGCGCACTGAGAAGTCACCCTCGAGACCGGGCGCCGCGCGATCCTGCCAACTGAAGTTGACACCGGGGTCCGTACGTTCGAGAGCGCGGGGTTCGTGGTATTCGGTGCCGCGAAAATATTCACCAGACAGGCCGGGTGCGCCGGAGTCGGATTGGAGAAACTGGGCATCTACGGGCGCAAGTGGAACTCCGATGAGCGAGGAGCCTTGCGCGTAGGTCACATTCGCATTGGCAAAGCGTTTGCGAATTCCGTCCAGCAAGGTGACTGGACGTGACGGGGTGCCGTTATAGTTACCGACTAGCGAGCTCACGCTATCGGCGTTCGGACCGATGACCGCAATGTTTTTATATCGTGTGCCCAGAGGGAGCAGGGCGCCTTTGTTCTTCAACAGTACAAGTGACTCGCGAGCGGCGCGTAGCGCCAGTTCCCGATGCGCATCAGTGTCGTTCTCGGTCATTGGTACAGTTGAGTAGGGGGCCACCGCCGCCGCCGGATCGAACATGCCGAGCTTCATGCGAGCTGTGAATAGTCGGCGCACCGCCCTGTCGATCTCACCCTCCGACAGCAAACCCTGACGCACAGCGGCGACGAGAGCCTCGCTTTCTTCCTTGACTGCCGCCTCCGGCCACGTGCAGATGAGGTCCATGCCCGCTTTGACCGCGGCAGCCATGCCCTCGGGCATCGTGGGCGTATATCGATGGTGGCGGGAGATGTCACTGGCAGCGCCGCAGTCGGATACCACGTAGCCGTTGAAATCCCACGCATCGCGCAGGTGGTCTTGCAACAACATTGGCTGCGCACACGCGGGCTTTCCATTGATGGAGTTGTAAGCGCACATGACGGAATCGGCGCCTGCCAGCACGGTCGCACGGAAGGCGGGGAGGTAGGTGTCCTCGAGATCGTGATCCGAGACCTTTACATCAACGCTATGGCGTGTTGATTCCGGGCCGCTGTGCACCGCGAAGTGCTTCGGTGTTGAGACGACATCGAAATACTTTGCGCTCCCGCCCTGTAGTCCGGTGACGAACGCCGTGCCCATCTGGGCGGTCAGAAACGGATCTTCACCGTAGGTTTCCTGGCCGCGTCCCCAGCGTGGATCGCGGAAGATGTTCACATTGGGCGACCAGACGGTGAGGCCGTGGAACCAGCTGCTGAAGCCTTTCGCACGAATCTCCTCGTTGTATTTAGCGCGAAACTCCGTGGCGACAATGCCCGCTGCGGTGTGCAACAGATCCGGGTCGAAGGTGGCGGCCATGGCAACCGATTGCGGGAATACGGTTGCATAGCCGGCGGCGGCGACGCCATGGAGGCCCTCGCTCCACCAGTTGTAGGCGGGGATGCCGAGCCGTGGGATGGGAGCCGCAGCGTGCATCATTTGCGAGGCTTTTTCCTCCAGGGTCATGCGGGAGACGAGGTCGTTGACGCGAGTGTTGACGGGAAGAGAGGGATTGCGGAAAGGTGCGCTTGTCTCGGCAGCGGACGGCTCATCGGCAGCAGCCGCTGAGGCAGCAGCGCAAGCGAACGGGATGGCAGAGGCGAGCAAGATGGGGATCGCGAAGGCGAGGCGGTGGTACCGGCGGTTCACGGAAGTTCCCCCTTGGGTGAAAACATACCTAGGTTGCGCCGTGGGCGCGGCACGATTGCAGGACAACCTCTTGCGCCCGTCCGTCATAGTGGAGGGTGCGTATTCCAGAAGCTGGCGAGGCGGCGCAGGCTACTTTGATCGTGAATGAGACGGGCATCCCAGGGTACGACCCCTGACGGGCGCCGATACGCAGGTGATGATTCCGCTCTGTCCACTCGAGTGTGATTGTTGACTTTTCGCCGCGAAGATACCCGTAACCATCGCCGGCGTCGTCGTACAAAGTGAAGCGACCATCATTACCCGGAAACACTCTCAACTCCAGCGGTTCGTCGCTCTGAGCGTCCGCATACGGTCGTACGGGGCCGAGTGGCACAATACTTCCTCCGCGGGCAAACACTGGAATTGTAGAGCGATCGATATCGAGAGCGATCTGCTGGCCGCCTCTCCAACTCCTTCCCGTCCAGAAGTCGAACCACGCATCGGCACCGGGCAGGTAGACCTTGCGGGTTGTTGAGTTAGGCTCGAGCACAGGCGCGACGAGCAATGCATTACCGAACAAGTATTCGTCCGTGACTTCACGCGCCTTTGCATCGTGACGGAAATCGAATACCAGTGCCCGCATCATGCTTCTCTGTTCGCTATGGACGCTCCACGACATCGAATAGATATAAGGCAACAGACGGTACCGAAGCTCGACGTCCTGTTTCAGCCGGGCCTGCGTGGCCTCATCAAAGGTCCAGATTTCCTTCGCCCGCGTAGTTCCATGGATTCTGAACATGGGGTTGAACACACCGAACTGATGCCATCGCGTGAAGAGCTCGGCGTAGTCGCCCTCATCCATGTCAGCCTTGGGGAAGAAGCCGCCAATATCGTTCGACCAGTAGGGAATTCCGCTCATTGAAAAATTCAATGCGGCGGGAATCTGCCGGCGTAGTGTTTCCCAGTCGCCGCGAATGTCACCCGACCAGGTGACGGCGGCGTTGCGCTGTTGGCCGGCATAGGCCGAGCGGGACAGAATGAAGACTCGCTTGTCGGGCTGATCCCGGCGCATGCCCTGGTACACAGCGGTGGTATGCAGCAGCGGAAATGAGTTGGAAACCAGGATTCCGGGACCCGCCGCGGTATCCTGCTCCCGCATCTCACCGGGAACTCCGCCGAGCTCTGCTTCATCGGCGTCCAGCCACCAGCCGTCAAAGCCCAGGACGCCGAGATTGCGCATGATCTGCGACCAATAGATCTCGCGGCCCTTTGGGCTCCAGGGGTCGTACCAACGTCCGAAACCCGGCGGGTAGACGTTGTTGAATGTGTCCTCAAATACGGCATGGGCCTCATCGAGTTGCGTGAGGTTGTCGGTACCGAGATCGAAGCGGGGCCAGACTGAGATGATGGTGTGGACGTGAAGATCGTGAATCGTTTTGACCATGACCGCAGGATCAGGATAGCGCGAGGCATCAAAGCGGTGACTGCCCCATTGATTTGCGGACCAGTACTGCCAGTCTTGTATGACGGCATCGATCGGAACTCCCATCTCGCGATAGCGTGTGGGAATCGAAATGAGCTCGGACTGAGTCTGATAGCGCTCCTTCGATTGCCACATACCCCAGGTCCAACGCGCCATCATCGGCGCATCGCCTGTCAGCCATCGGTATCCGCGGATGATGTCGTCAATCTCAGGCCCAAGGATAAAATCGTAATCGACACCCCGGCCTGCTTCCGATCTGATCGTCAGCGGATTTGGTGCGGCTGGAACCGCGGCATCGACGTTTGTTACTGACGCATTGTTCCAGAGCAGACCCCATCCATCGGGTGAGATCATCATCGGAACGGCGACGTCCGTGTTCGCTTGCTGCAGATGGATCGAGTGGCCGGCGTAGTCAAGATACCCGTTTTGATGCTGACCCAGACCGTAGAGGGCTGTAGTCGTTTTGAAGGAGACAGTTATCCCCAGGCCTGTATCGCGCTCTGCCTCCTCGAGGAGAGGAGTACCGTCGGGTAGCAGAAAGGTAATGTTCGCGTCCGCTTTGTTGACTCGGATCACCAGGCGTTTCGTCGACAGGACGTACGCGTCCTTTGTTTCAGCGATACGGTGCGACACGGCCTGAGGCTCAGCGATGACTGCGGGGTTGTAGTTGCCCCGATATCCGGCTGTGCCGAAGCGTACGTGCACGATGCCATCACTCCAAGGCTCGACCACGAGGACGCCCCGCTGGGTTCGGAGGCTGAGGCCGGTCGCCAGCGACTCGCTCTGGACAATTGAGTCACGGTGGGCCAGGGACTCACGAGGGGCGACTGCCAGCGCGAGGAGTAGAACGGCTGCGCCGGTGATTTTAATCCGTCGACTCTGTTGCATCCTGATCACTCGTTTTCAATGGGACGGTCTCGCATCGCACTTCAGGGTTTTTTCTGCGCGAACGATGTTTGCCAGTACACCGAATAGCGTTGCTCCTGAATTTGATAAAGTGGCAGCAACTCGTAGCGCGTGTCCGCGCCCGCGGCTTTGAATCGCAACTCTCCCTTCGACTCCAGTTCAACCCATGACTCTTGATTCACGCCGGACTGCGCGGGCGGTGCTTTGGGAAGAGGTTCAGGTGGGGGAAGATTCTCCGGTACCGTGGGCCTGCCGTGGATCACTCGGCTCGGGCCATCGCCCGGGCCGGATCCCAAATCCGCCGCCAATACCATGGGGCCGTAGAGCAGAGCGGACACAGACTCATCTCCAGGAAGGGCTTCCTGCCGTAAGGCCATTGGCAGATGCACCGAGATGACATCACCGTCACGCCAGGCACGGCGAATGCCAAGATAGGAGCCTGGGTCGGCAACAGCTTCCAAAGGACGGCCGTTGATCTCGACTCGCGCCCCAGCGGCCGTCCAGCCAGGAATCCGCACGTGGATGGTTCGCGGAACCGATCGCGAAGATTTGATTTTGATGGTAGTAGCGCCTCCCCGCGGGAATTGCGTCACCTGCTCGAGGGAAATGCCTTGCTCCTTCCAGTCGAGACTCGCGGCAATGAATTGGTTGACGTAGATGTCAGCGCCGCGATGGAAGAAGATGGTATCGGTGAGCTTTGCGAATTCTTCGGCCCCGGTGCCGGTACAGCACCAGAACGACTCATCGGCAGAGTTGTAGGCGCGCCAATAACCGGCTGCGAGCGGCAAGAAATATTGTTTCAGGCCGTGGGCCTGCTGCGTACCGAGTCGGCAATTGATCAATGTACGCTCGTACTCGTCCATCCAGCGTGCGTTACCCGTCCAGCCGAATACCAGGCGCTCGAGCTTCATCAGGTTGTACGCGACGCAGCATTCCGCGTTTTGCCAGCCCAATGTTCCTTGCAGTTGCGCGGGAGGTGTCTTCCAGTGCTCATCCAAACTCGTATTGCCAATGACGTAGTTGCGGGCCGTGAGAACCTCTTCGAGGAAGTACTCGGTGATCTGCCTGTAGCGGCGATCTCCGGTCACCTCGTACATACGAGCCGCGCCGATGATCTTGGGGATGGTGGTGTTTGCGTGCAGGCCCTGTAATTCGTCCCGGCGCTCCGCCAGAGGATCGAGAATGCTCGATTGCTCAAAGAGCCGGGCGACCTGGAGGTAGCGTTCCTTGCCGGTGAACGCAGCCAGGTTTACCAGGGCCTCGTTCATTCCACCGTACTCGGTACGCAGCATGCGCTGCCGTTGTTCGGTGCCGATTCCCTCGAAGTAACTGCTTACCCACTTTGCCATGCCCTCGGCAACCTGCAGGGCTTCGGAGTTATCCGTGAGCTCGTACATGTCGAGCAGACCCGCCAGAATCTTGTGGTATGTGTAAAAAGGCGCCCACGCGGGCTGGCCCTTCGCCAGTCGTTCAAAGAGGTCCGGCGGGTAGGCGCTGAGATAGCCGGTTCCAATCTGCTTCTGGCACTGCGCAAGTGCAGAAACAACTTCGTTGCCACGGGTCCTGAAAGCGCTGTTGGCAGACGTGCTCGACGCCAGGGCGAGCGCGGACAGGAAATGGCCACCGCTGAAATGGCCGCGCAACTCACAGTTAGGATCTTCCCAGCCTCCATAAGGTGCCGCCTTCGGGGTGATGCCGGCGGTGACCCGGAATGAATACAACAGGCGATCGGCTGACAGCGAGTCGAGGTAACGCGCATTGATTTCCGCTTCCTCCCTGGGTAGGCCCGGGCCCAGCCGGACCGCGCTCAAAGGGAAGGGCTGGAGACGCTCGAGCTGCGGCTCCCGCGGGCTGGGTAGCAAAGCTACAGCGGCCGACGGGCGGCCGACTTTCGCAAGCAGCGCGGCAGCGACCCCCGCCCGCAAAACTTCGCGACGCGAAATATGAATCATAAACCGGACCTCATGGTGCGTTGCCGGTGTCCGCCTTTTCACCGGCAGTCAACTCGGAAAGTAACACTGCGCAGTCGCAGACCTCGATGTCGAGCACGATCAGCCGCTCGATGCCGCTGCGCCGACTGCTTGTCGTGAAAGTGGCGCAGGCATCTGATCGGTCCATGATTTGAGCGCGACCGAGAACTTTTTTCAGCTCGGGCATCGTGGGACCCAACGTGTCGCAGGCAGTGGTGATTGACACGATAGGCAATCCCAACTCCTTGGCCGAGTTAGCGAGGCCGACCACGTTGTCTGCGAGGCTACCCGCCCTCATGTCGCGTACATCGGTCAACAAACCGACCTGGTAATCGATGAGCAGAACCGCAGTGTTGTCGCGTGTCATGCGGGGGCGCTGCAATCATCGCTCCGCCAGGTTGGCGCTGAAGAACGGCAGAACGTGATTCTGGAAGCGGTCGGCCACGGCGCTGGTGTGGGTACCGGAATACACTTCGAACGTGTTCTTGATGCAGTATTTGTCGAGCGCTTCGTGCAGTTTGGCGGTATCCGCGCGCAGGCCGTCCTGGTCGCCCACATCCAGGGCAATGGCTCGATACTCACGCAGGTTGCCCACGTACTGATCGAGGAATGCCAGGGGCGCATTGGCGGACCACTTCGCGAGAATATCCGGCTGCGGCACGCCTTCCCGAGTCGGCAGGTCGAAAAACATGGGTGGATTGTTTGGATTCGGCGACCAGGCGGCCGCAGAGGCCAGCTGGGCCCGGGACATGAATGGCAGGCACGACGAATCGGTCGGCACTTGCATGGCGCCGACCGCTTTCTCGATCTCGACACTGTTGGAAGCGGCCGCCCGCGCCGCAAGACAACAGGGGCTCATGATGTACACACTGCCGAATACGTCAGAATGCTTCATGCCGATGCGGGTTGCGCCGTAACCCCCCATGGAGTGACCGACCAGGCCGCGGCTCGCTCTGTCGGGGATCGTCCGGTAGTGAGCATCGATGTATTGCACGAGGTCGTGTGCAATGAATTTCTCGAAGTCGCCGGTGGTCACGGAGCTCGAGTACATGGAACCGTTGTGCGCCGTCTTGGAATCCGGGAGGACCACGATCATCTCGTGGGCTCCCTTCGCAAACGCGCCTTCGATTGTTTGTGGAACGTGGATCTCGTGAGACCACTGCTCGGCGCCGATCCAATAGCCGTGCAGGGCGTACACGACCGGAAAGCGGCGCGCCGTGTCGCGGGCGTAGCTCGGCGGCAGGAAAATGAGCGCCTCTCTGTCGACCGCGTCCCCTTCGAGATTTCCCTCGAGGCTCGTGCCGTGAACCCGGACGTGCTCCACCCCGACCGGTTTCGCGCCGGCAACCACCGGGGGCACTCCGGTCTGCACTTGAGCAGCGAGCTCTGCGCAACCGGATCCGGTTAAAAGTGCTGTGAGCGCAAGGTGCGCCAATCTGAGCTTTTTCATAGCGGTGCCTCGAGAAAAAGGCTTGCAGTTGTGTCCCAGGTTTGCGCAGCGTACGATAATTGTCTGAGTATTGCATCGTCTGGCAGGAAGGCGATGTTCCAGCGTGCGACGGATCGAGGGGGCGGCCTGATGAGGACTGCGATCAGCCTGTTGATTTTGGCCGGAGGACTTGCGGAGCCGGCGCTGGCCCAACCCATCAGTGTCTCCATCGACACGCGTTCCACGGCCGAGCCGGTCACCCGGTACGAATATGGAATGTTCATCGAGCCCATCGGTGGGCTCATCGCGCGGACTCTGTGGGCGGAAATGCTGGATGACCGGAAGTTCTACTTTCCGGTGGTTGCGGCCGGCAAAGACCCACCAGTGCCCAGGAGTGTCGAAGGCCGGCCGGGTGTTGAATACCGGAAGTGGCGGCCGGTTGGCGGCGACGACGCGGTGGTGATGGACAGCCGCGACTGTTATGTCGGCAGCCAAAGTCCAAGGGTGGCACTCAACGGGTCTGCGATCCTGGGCCTCGGTCAGGGCGGCATCGGCATCGCCAAGAGCAGGACTTACAGCGGTCACATCGTGTTGCGGGGGGATCCCGCCGCGAAAGTTGCGGTCGCGTTGATCTGGGGCACGGCGGCGGAGAATCGCCGCTCGGTGGCATTCCCGGCGCTCGGCGCCGGCTGGCAGAGCTATCCGTTCGAGTTGGTTGCAGGGGCTGACTCAACCGATGCGCGGTTGGAGATCACGGGCACCGGCACCGGCAGCTTTTGGATTGGGACCGTTTCCCTGATGCCGGCCGACAATATCAATGGCTGGCGTGCCGACACGACCAGCATCCTGCGCGCGCTGCATTCGGGGTTCTGGCGCTTGCCGGGCGGTAACTTCCTTTCCAACTGGGATTGGCACAGTGCCCTCGGCCCCCGCGACCGGCGTGCTCCCATGTTCGATCATGCCTGGAGCGCGATGCAGCCCAATGACCTGGGTATGGATGAGTCGGCTGACTGGATGCAGTACCTGACCGCCGACGCCGCGTCCGCGGGGGGTAAGGCGCGGGCCGCGAACGGCCACCCGGCCCCGTATAAAGTCGCAATGCTGGGTTTGGGCAACGAGAGTTGGGATTGTGGCGGACACATGAGCGCCGCGGAATACACCTTCCAGCTGAAGGAGTACGCCAAGTTCGTTCACAACTGGAACAAGGAGCAGGCCATCCAGCGGGTGGCCGTGGGACCGGGCGGGCCCAAGACCGACTACACCACGGCGGTCATGCAGACCTGGAAGGAAAACAAGGATTGGGATTGGGACATGGAAGGGATGTCGTTGCACTCCTACACCGTCGGCCACTGGCCGCCGAGCTGGCCCGCCGTCGAGTTCGGTGAGCAGGAGTACGCCCTCGTCCTGAATGAAACACTGAAAATGGACGAGCTGATCCGGACGCACGCCGCGATCATGGACCAATACGATCCGCAGAAGAAGATTTCCCTGGTCGTCGATGAGTGGGGCGCGTGGCTCGCGCCCACCAAGGGTTCCAATCCCAGCTTCCTGCAGCAACAGAATTCGCTGCGCGATGCGGTTTTGGCGGCGTTGAACCTCAACATCTTCGCCCGCCATGCTGATAGGGTGCGCAATGCCAACATCGCGCAGATGATCAATGTGCTTCAGGCCCTGCTCCTCACGGACGGGCCGAAGATGGTACGGACGCCGACTTACCATGTGTTCCGCATGTATGTTCCGTTCCAGGACGCTACCGTATTGCCTGTGGCCTATGACGCAGGGTCCTATCGGGTCGGAGACTCCGCCTTGCCGCGTGTAGATGTCATTGCTGCCAGGACTCGGGACGGAAAGATTGTCCTGGCACTGACGAACGTGGATGCACAGCGTCCTGCTGCTTTTGACATCAGTGTTGGGCAGGTATCAACGGGTACCATGGAGGGCGAGACGCTGTCTGCCCCTCGAGTCAATGCAATCAACACGTTGGAAAATCCAGGTGCCGTGACACCCAAACCCGTTGCGGCGCGCGTGCGCAATGGCCGGATCTCGCTGCAGGTGCCGCCGGCTTCGGTCACGGTTGTGACTGTCGCCGGGGGTTCTTGAGGGAAGAACCATGGTAAGCAGAAGGGACGTACTGGGATCTCCACTGTGGGCCGTGGTCGCTGTCGAGGCCGCGCAGGGACAACAAGCTGCGCAGGCACAACAAGCCCGTCCTGAGCAAGGCAGCCAGGCGCCCACCCCGCCAGCACCCTATCAGCTTCCCATTGCCAGCGGCCCGTTTCAGCCAACCGCAGACTCGCTGAAAACCTACCAGGCTCCGGATTGGTTCCGCGATGCCAAGTTCGGCATATGGGCCCACTGGGGGCCGCAAGCCGTCCCGCGCTCGGGCGATTGGTATGCCCGCTGGATGTGCGGATCCCATCTCCGCCACCAGCGGCTTTTACGTCTTCAACAGCTCAATCGCGAAAGGCACGATTCGCGTGAAGGAGGGCTATCTGGAAACCGACGTGCCGCTTGCTCGCAATGAGCGCTGGGCTGACTCATTGTCACTGAACGGTGCGGTGCGTCTGACCAACTATAATACCAGTGGCAGCAATACCAGTGGCAGCGTCACTATCTGGAAATACGGTGCTGTTTATGAGCCTGCCGGCTGGCTGCGCCTGCGGGCAACACGCTCGCGCGACATTCGAGCGCCGAATGTTGGTGAGCTCTACAGTCCATTGACCACCGGTTTTCAGACGGTAAGCGGAGTGCTGACACCGACCGTGAGCGGTGGTAACACCCGGCTCACGCCTGAGTCTGCAACGACCACCACGGCAGGATTTACCGTTGTTGGCTCGGACCGATTCGAGGGATTGCGCGCTTCAATTGACTATTATGACATCGACTTGACGAATGCGATCTCGACTCTAACCGCGCAGCTCATCGTTGACCGGTGCCGTGTCCAGGGAAGCTACTGTGATCTGGTGACGTTCGGAGCCACCGGCTCAATCGACCAGGTGAGGACCCTCAACCTCAATCTGAACCGGCTGCAGACGAGCGGCTTCGATATCGAGCTCGGGTATCGCCTGCCCCTGGCCCGCCTGTCCGCAAAGGTGCCGGGAACCCTGGACTTCAATCTGCTCGCGACGCGCCTGGAGCACCTGAAGACGACTGATATCACCGGGCTGTCGATCGACCGCGCCGGCGTGAGTGGCAACAACGTGTCCGGTGGCGGCGCAGGACTGCCACACTGGCAGATGGACGGCCTGCTCACATACGCCACGGGTCCGCTTTCTCTGACCCTGGAAAGCCGCTGGATTGGCGCCGGACTCTTTGACTCCACGTTGATCGGTCCCGATCAGCCGGGTTACAACGTGAACCTTCCCAACAGCATCAACAACAACCACGTTGCGGGTGCTGTCTATGTCAATCTCGGGGCACGCTATCGTCTGATGCAGGGCAAGGGCAACACGCTCGAACTGTTCTTCGGCGTTCAAAATCTATTCAACCGGGCCCCCCCGGTAGCGCCGAGCAACCAGGGTTCAACCAACCCTCTGCTGTTCGACATCCTCGGACGTTCGTATCGCGCGGGAGTCCGCCTGAATCTTTGATAGTCGAGCGTACGATCGACGATGCGTCGGATACATACGTACTCCGACCGTGCTGTAACAGCGTGCGTTCCTCGACGCCTGGCTACACGTGTCGTCAAATTCGGTAGCGACCTATTGAACGAAGATCGTCGCGTGTTTCGGTTCCGGTGCAGATGGCGTTGCACGTCCACACATGTAAAATTGCCGGGAATACACGGATATTCCCCCTGCCCGGAACCCTACACCTGACGCTATGCTGGGATGATTGAACTGCACCACAGCAGTCCGTCATGAGAGGCAGTCTTCGATGAACGCGCGTGCTATCCAGGAGAGAACCATGGTTGAAGAGAGTCGAATCGCGAAGTTGGAATCGGATGTGCAGCACCTGCAGGTCGACGTGACCGAGATCAAAGGAGAAGTCAAGTCGCTGCGGGGCGCCTTCGATCTGCTGAAATCAGAGTTCTTGTCCTTCAAGACTGAAGTGGCGAAAGAGTTTGGGTCGGTCAGGACGTCCATCGAGTCTTTGTATACCGCCATTGAGCGAGCGAAACTGTGGATGGTGGTCACCGGGACAGCGACGATTCTGTCCGTGTGGGGAGCCGCGTTTGCGCTGGCCCGGTTTCTGAAACCCTGAGACTGAATGTTCAGTCTACGAAATGCCTGTCTTCAAGGGCTGGCAGGTGCGGGAGTGACCGGCGCCAGCCACTTCCGTTCTCGATATAGAGGATCATTGACAGCGCGGCTCACAGTATTGAACACCATCGTCGGGCGTTGCTCGATGTTGAAGGGCGGCCAGGACGGCAACCCAGAGGAATTCGGAGACCCGGTGCGAGCGAACGCAAGCCACGCCGAACTCATAGCGTTGGCCACCTCCTGAGCCTCCTGTGTCCCAGCACCGATGAGCGACGCGGATCGGGCCACGTTGTCGAATACCATTCCCAGGTTCCGGATGTAGATGCGCGCACCATCGTCAGCTTCGATCATGTAGTGTGCATTGAGTTCCACGACTCCGTCGGGCCGCACCGTGGGCCAGTCCGCGCCGCTGTAATCGACCACTTTGCCGTTCAACCTCGGCCCACTGACTGTGCTTCCCTCTCCGACCGAGGTATAACCGACCTTGGCGCCTCCGGGTATCGGGCCGATCACCCAACGCTTGTCGAAGTTGATTCG
>Ga0307509_10000151_pt1 | contig 106875 bp, 150 predicted proteins | sample 10_EM_MG_FD_202245 | JGI IMG/M metagenome (GOLD analysis project Ga0307509, IMG submission 202245) | Populus trichocarpa ectomycorrhiza microbial communities from riparian zone in the Pacific Northwest, United States - 10_EM | ecosystem: Host-associated > Plants > Roots > Unclassified... | reverse complement strand
TTTTTTTTGTTTTTATACACGAATTTCAAAGCATTGATTGTCACGTGATCGACCGCGAAGGAGGCGCCAAGAATGTCATTATGAAATAACGCTCCCTAGAACATTGACTGCATCCTCACACTATCTTAAGGCTCTCACAACTAGCTCGTTTTTTACATCCCCTGACACTCTTGCTGAATCGCCAAGATGGCCACAACCATGCGTGGACTGACCCAGGTGCGAAACTAATTATGTGGTGATCAGAACGTAAAATCAACATTACTTCAGTTCATCGCGGATATTCGCGGTGCAAGGGTGAAGGAATTGGAGGAGAAGAGGATAAACAAGGAGATGGCGAATATCCGAAAGAAATTCAAAGGTTCGAGCGATTGAGGTTGGTTTGAAATCCTTTAACGGGAATTGCGCCTTGTAGATGGAAATTTAGATGGATATCAAAAAAAGAAGTGCGTCATTCACCTGCCAGCTGTGTATTTTTTTTTACTGAATTTCCCTCAGATATGTTGCGAAGATTGTCTTCACATATATCCTCGGTTACAAAGTAGATGTGGGGCATATGGAGGCTGTTAACCTTATCTCAAGCCCGAAATATAGCGAAAAACAGATTGTACGCTTTCTTTGTCTGTGGTATAATCAAATTTCTTACTCAAAGACACAAAGGGTTATCTCGCCGTCACTCTTCTAATGCACGAAAACTCGGACTTCCTCCGCCTCGTCGTTAACTCGATACGCAAAGATTTGGACTCGAACAACGAAGTCGACAACTGCCTCGCACTTCATGCGATAGCTAATGTTGGTGGAAGCGAAATGGCTGAAGCTTTGGCAGAAGACGTTCATCGGTTACTCATATCTCCGTATGTCTTTCCCCTCGTCCCCATGGAATGACTACATATCCCCAACAGTACGTCCCAGTGCTTCGTGAAGAAAAAAGCGGCCTTGACCCTTCTGCGACTTTACCGCAAACACCCTGAGGTTATTCCTGCGGCTGAGTGGGCTCTTCGGATAGTGTCCATAATGGATGATCAGGATTTGGTAATTGGATTACCCATTTCAGCAGACGAATTTGCGCTCAGGTCGGGTAAACGTCACAGGGTGTAGTAATCTGCGTAACGAGCCTGGTCATGGCTCTAGCACAAGACCACCTAGACGCTTTTGCGGTTTGTTACACCAAAGCTGTGGATCGGTTGCATCGGGTATCTCCACGTTTGCACTGAGGGTTTTTAAAAAAAATATAATGACACTCTACAGCTCGTTATTGGACATGAATACTCTGCAACTTATGCGTATTACAAGGTTCCATCACCTTGGCTGCAGGTGAAACTTCTCCGTCTCCTTCAATACTACCCCCCAACTGGTAGGTGCTTCTTAATTTTTTGTTACACATCGAACCTCATGCTGTCCTAGAGGATCCTACCATTAGCTCTATCCTCCATCAAGTTCTCCAGACCATTATGAATAACTGCGGCGAGCCTACGCGCAACGTTCAGCATAATAATGCTCAGCACGCTGTGCTCTTCGAAGCCATAGGGCTTGCAATCCATTTGGATACGAATTCTCCTTTGGTTGGCACTGCGGCTGTGCTCCTCGCTCGCTTCATTTCCTCCAAGGAAACTAATGTTAGATATCTGGGCCTCGACACAATGGCCCATCTTGCAGCCCGTGCGGAATCTTTGGATCCGATAAAGATACATCAAAACACCATCATCCTCTCTCTTCGCGACAAGGATATATCTGTTCGACGGCGCGCATTGGACCTGTTATATAGTATGTGCGATGTGGACAACTCTGAACTCATCGTTGGGGAACTCTTGCGATATCTCAGAGTGGCAGATTATGCGTTGCGAGAGGAAATGGTGCTCAAAATAGCCATTTTGACGGAAAAATATGCCAACTCTTACAAGTGGTACGTAGACATGATCCTCCAACTCATCAGCACTGCCGGCGAGCATGTCGGCGATGAAGTATGGTTTCGTGTGGTCCAAATCGTTACAAACACCGAGGATCTGCAGGAGTACGCGGCAAAAGCTGTTTTCGAGCACCTAAAAGCTCCGTCAACGCACGAAAGCCTCGTCAAAGTTGGTGGTGAGTTAACCGTCGTCTCTTTCAAAAAGATAGATTCGCTTATTTTTTGGGGGGAAGGCTATATCCTAGGTGAATACGGCCATCTTATTGCCAATGAACCTGGTTATAGTCCCCTGGAACAATTCCAGCTCCTTCATTCCAAATCTCAATTCTGCGTGGCAGCCACCAGAGCTTTACTGCTGTCAACATACATCAAGTGGGTAAATGTATTCCCAGAAATCAAACCCCAGCTTTTGAATATCTTTGAACGCTATCGCCATGTTTTGGACGCGGAACTTCAACAACGTGCCTGCGAATTCTACGCCCTTGCTTCACGACCTGACGATGACGAATTCCTTCAAAATATCTGTGAAGAGATGCCCCCATTCCCTCCACGAGTCAGCGCTTTGTTGGGCAGCCTGAACCGTAAACATGGTGACACCGGAGATAAACGCACCTGGATACATGGTGGAAAAGAGGCCAACCTGGACCGAGAGATTACCAAGCGGAAGACTTTGATGGTAGATACGTCTGGCAACGACAATACCGTATCGGGCCCTGCCGTTGGTGGTCAAGACATCATGAATGCCCTAGCTGGTTTGACCATATCGCCTTCGCCAAGTGCACCGTCATCTATCCCCCTTTTGGAAACCCATTCAAATCAGCCCCGCCTCACCACAGGTGCCAGCGTTGATCGTTGGTTTGATAAATTGACTTATGCAGCGGAGGGCGTTCTCTACGAGGATGTGCAGATCCAAGTTGGCATCAAATCCCGCTACCAGAGTCATATTGGACAGCTCGCTGTATATCTGGGAAACAAAGTGGATGCTCCTCTCACTTCCTTCACGGCCACCATTCACGTCAGCGATCCCGAAGCGCTGTCTGTTTCTTTCGCCAAGATTCCACCAAGCACCATTGCCTCACGCAGCCAGACACAACAACTTCTTCACATTGAATGTAAAAAGCTCTTCACCACCCCGCCTATCTTAACGGTATCGTTCCTAGCTGGATCTCACCAAACCATCTCAATCCGATTACCCATTGTCCTCACCAAATTTTTCGAGCATGTTAAGTTGGGTCAATCTGACTTCTTCGAAAGATGGAAGTTGATTGGGGGCGAACGAGAAGCTCAGTCGATATTCCCTGTCGAGCTTACTTCGGCAGGCCAACTTGATCTGACAAAGAACCGCCAGGTGATATCTGGTCATCGATTAAATGTCTTGGAGGATATCGATCCAAACCCCAACAATCTTGTTGGAGCCGGCGTTTTGCATATGTCCGTCGAGGGAAAGGTCGGTTGTCTCTTGAGGTTGGAACCCAACCGCGAAGCCAAAGTAACTTGATTTTATCCTTCCTTTTCCAACCAACTGACTTTTAATTCTACAGTTATGTCGATTGACAGTCCGGAGCACTTCAGGGGATGTAGCAACCGAGGTACAGAAATTAATACAAAAACCGTTAATGGCTAGTCAGGCTCCATGAATAAATTATTAGGCGCAGCTGGATACCGTGATCTACACAAATATGAGGTTAAATGTCTGGTATATTTCAAATCATCGCCTGAGGATCCCTCGAAGCAGACCTTTCTTTCGCTTCCCAGGATCTTCTGGAGGGTCAATTGGCGGTGGCGGTAAATGGATGGACACAGGAAGTCCCGGAGAAGGGAAGGAATCCGTAGATGGTGCCTTGAGATGGAGGCTTCGATTATTTTGTACGCTCCAAGTCTGAGTATCAGGTACCGTGCGCGTGAATGTTCTCGTGATAGCAGCATCACCAAAGAATAATTGATGACGGTTTGGGCTGTTTGAGCCAGTAGGAGAAGGAGCTGTAGAAGGTCGCGATAACCTGCGTCGGCGGGGAGGTCTAGCGGTCGTTGACACTACGGTACTCGTGATTTCGGTCATAGGTGAACGTGGCAAATCATTCAGTGCCTCAGACACTAAACCATTTGACGCGACATCTTGAACGGACGGGCGACGGTGTTCTGTTGCTAGCTTGGTTGCAAGCTGGCTAACCCGGAGTAGCGCCTCCTCCTCCACCTCGAAACATTTGGTACAAAAGTCGTCCACGGCCAAATCCGCGCTGTCGCCGGTTCGGGGGCGGGCATTGAGATCTCGAGAGCTGCGAATGACGGCGGAGGTAATGATAGCAAGATGTTTTGGGATATCAAGAAGATGCGGAAGTATTGGAACAGACTCCCGATCCAAGACCGTCATGTTTTTTGTCCTTTGTCGAAGACCATTTACGACGTTAAGTCGGTCATGTCGATTCGATTCGTCGCTGTAAGTAAAATGAGTTTCATCCAAGGGAGTAGATACCACGACTAGGTAGTCAACCATGGCAGGAAGACTATCTTTGAGGAAATCCTGGACTCCCCTCATAAAGGTTTCCTTTTGGACAGTCTGCAATGGATGATGAACGAACAGGTGGTGAACACTGTGAAAGAAGCCCACCGCATTCAAGTTCGCTAAACTTTGGATGACTTTGGCAATCAATGTCAAGCTTCGCTGCACTGGGAGGCTCGGAAGGCCTGGAAAAGAGAATGAATCAGAACAGAAAATATAAGAGTTTGTACTTGGGGCTGACCTGGACTGAGGCCGAAGAGATGGGGATGGAGAATTGCAGGGACAATAAATCGAAGAAAACAAAAAGCAGAAACACTCTGCCATGGCAGATAATCATGAGTGTCGATGGTTGTTGGGTCTGAGCGGTAGCGTCGTTCCACGAGTTCACGGATGGTTTTAAAGAGCCTTCTCATCTCACTTCGGGTATATGAGTAACGAGTTGCTCACAAAAGGCATGTAATGAACTCACTTGGGACATTCAGTACGCACGGAATAAATTTGGTTCCAAAATTCGTGACACCAGTGTATCAGCTGCTCCACGTTACGTTCAACATCCCGAGTGCTTTTCCCACTTCGCATAGGATCCACTTCGATCGCAACCTTTTCAGCACATAGTCTACGCAGGACGTTGCCAATGCTGGCTTCAAGGAAAGCCTTTCCATACCAGGTCATGCAAAGCTCGATAGTCTTCGTCAACGTAGTATTACCTCGGAAAAGCGTTTGGTGTGCTGTGGCGTTAAATTAGGTCAAATTCAGCGTAATAGGCGGAACACTTACAAGTTGTCGAATTTTCGACCTCTCGTGAAGCGTACTTTTGCACTTGTTCAATAACAACATTGGTGGCGACGGCAATGGACATCAAATGAGACGCGATGCTCTTCAATCTCAATCGACTTTCCAAATCGGACATCCAATCAAGAAAGCTCCTCGAATTGCAGGTCTTGGTTTTCAAGGGTGTTAAAAAGTGGCTCGCCTCATATTGAACGTGTACTCACCTTCATTAAGGTAGCGTATGATGAATAAGGCAAAATAATTTCCCTTTTTAAAGCTATTTAGTATATTAATCACCGTACTGAACGAAGGACGCACTCATCAACTCTTATTTTAAGACGTAATTCACCCAATTGAACATCGGTGCCAACTGAGCCAGTCTGAAGAACTGGATACCACCCTTCAACTGTATCTCCTCGACGGAAGTGCCCCAGAGAAATGCGAGTGTTCCCAATAACCGACGGTTTAGAGAGCTTCCTTTCCTTCCAGACCACGATATCCAAGTTTTCAAAAGGAGGTAAGCCAGGAAAAACGAAACTTTCGTGCCAATCTGGTGAACCCAGCGCCCTCTTCATAGTCGTTCGACTACAGAGAATATCGTTAAGGTGGATTTCGCAAGAAAGGTCAGTATCAGCGTTGTCATTGTCATCTGGGTTGCTACCATTATCCAGACTCTGCCTAGCCAGCCCCAGATTTCGTCCTTGGATAACAGTTAGCTCGACCTGGCGCCACATACGGTATGACCCCCCGTCCATTGGGAAAAACCACCGGCCATAAATTTCGGGGATTGCATAAGATTTCAGAAGGGCTTGCCATGTGGAACACGTATCGGCGTTGGCGAATTGTATGTATAATGGTTCAACCGTGTTTGATGGTGTCCAACGTTGACCCCTAAGAATAAAACAAACAAAAAACTGGTTGGGTTACTAGCACCAGAAGTAAAACGTGAGGAGACTGACGCAATTGAAAATATACCCAAGCAATCCTTCCGATAGAAAAGCGAGTTGTCCGTTTGTCGTATGTCCGTTTGGTTGAGGAGATGAATATAGATAGTTTGGTAAAGTATGCTTTCCTGAGATGCGAAGATTAGATTTAGTCGTAGAGGGACGATGACTTTGATTGTACGTCAACATAGACATTCAATAGACAGCGTTCCCCCTCTTCCGATAAGCGGCAGGTTGCAGACCTCCAATGACCTGACCCACTGAGGCCCTTTTGAAGCGACAGCCAATTGGAGCTTGGCTTCTCTAGTGGATAAGTCAGTACTACTAAGGGCTATCACTACACTGGTATTGCCAAACCTTTGAGTTTAGGGTCTTCCCCAGCTGGATCATGTTTGTCAGCTTTCTTTCGGGTCGTCAGAGGCTATCCGATTGATTGTCAAGCAAGAGTGATACAGAACATTATAAGGACGTGCCTTGCGTAGTGTCACGCCTGCTGCATTTGAGATGTAGAGCTCCACAGAAACAAGGAATTCTCGAGGGCTATCTGAAGAAGTATGATGCTCCCAACCGTTCGACATATTGTGGTTAGATGGTGAAAGTGAGCAACTGAAAGGGGATACAACGTGGGCCTTATTTTTCTGGAGGTTGGGCTCATTTACCACAAAGTTGGAGGGCGCTGAGAGGTTTTGCGAGAGAAAGCTATCAGTGGGTTGAATGAAGCATGTGCGATGTTCTCAGTGGCAGTGTGTTGCAAGCCTCTCAATTGCCGTTTACCCCCTCAGAATGTCAAAGGTTCTGCATCCACCCACATTCTCATGCTAAATACTAAATCCTCGAGTTGGGGCACACCAAGTCACACGATTAATACTCTGACATCTCATCAACCTGGAAACTGAACTAAAATCCGTTCATCAGAAGAATCCAACAAGCATCTATTATTAGTGCCAGATGTAAGGTTTAGGTATATAGGCGCGTGCAGCTTGTAATTAACTTGATGGTTCGCCCTCCCCGGAGCAAAAAAGGTTCAATCCTTGTTCCTAGAAGAAATGAAGAATCTCAAAATGAAGTTCCTTGTATGCAAATGAAATACCTACAATGCACTGTTGACCATTCCATTAGCCCTCCCGTTTGAGTGACCGTTAACAACACCATTTGATGTCGATTTCTTCGTCGTTGTCGGCTTCTTGTACGTTTGGAAGTAGAAGTTGATAAAGAGGCCGAGGTAGCTCGTCAAGAGAGCGCATCCGAATAACGCAGCTTTCTCTGACCCAGCGCAATTTCCTATATAAGGAAGATGAGGCATGTATTTGAAAGCCATACGTTCATAGGCTAAGGAGGACGATCATTTAAGCACATGAACAAACGACAGGAAAGTTAAAACTTACTTCCAAAATATACAATGACAAGATCAATAATAAACTGGGTGATTTGCATAGTTGTCAAGTACTTCTTCCACTGAGGTCATGAATGAGAACGAGATAAATAGAGTCAGATTGAAAATAGCAACTGACCCAGAATTTGGCACCCCCAGCGGTAGCATAATAATAGTAATCTGCAAATGCATGTTGGAATAAACCCGGAACATACAAGTGGCTACTTACACATGATGACATGTACTGCCAGGTTGAGCGTGATTACAGCCCATGACTGCGGAAATCTAAGTTACAAAAGCCAATTGAAGGATGAAGCTTGACGCACGATACTAGTTTTGCCGTTTAATTGGGTATAACAGAGCAGAGCGGTCGCGGAATGATGGAAAACATGGAGGAATTCTGATGACACGTTGGAATGGATGAAATACAGCGAGCTGAAAACTCAACGTACGAAGGGGCTTCTTCTTCAGGGCAAGGAAGACGGTGTCCAAGAGCTCGAGATATTTGAAATAGTAATTGATCATATAGTAGAATTCCATTTTCTGCCCACGGGTATGAGGTTTCAAGAGAGAAAGACGCGTCAGGATAAACGTACGGGGGTCCAAGATTTGTCATCGCAGAGGGCAGAATGAAGACCGTTGTTCCAAAGCATTGGCAAAATCTCTTCCAACATAAGGCAAAGAAGGAGAAGGCTCCCTGAGCTGAGAATTACATTATGGGTTTGGAACAGGGCCGTGAGTTTGAATGGTTGTCTATTTTTCATGAAGGCTTGGATGGAGAAGATGATGACGAGGTATGAGACGAGGGCAGACAATACGGCCTTGTCCGTTGACAGCGGAGTGACACTTTCGACATAGGTGTAGAGGTGGATTGGGAGACGGAAGGGTATCCTGTCCAATAAAAAACCTGCAAGCGAAGGGGAAGCCATGGTAGAGAACAACTTGAGGTAGATCGTCCTGCTCCGAAATTTGTTGAACGATCATTTTGGGGGTCACGCAGTCACGTCACTCTGCTCATTCATGTGTTTCTCTGATCACCCGAAAAATCGAATGCCTTCAAGTTTTTTATTTATTCAATTGTAACGTACACGCGGTCACACATTACATTAAGTAATGATCAAACACAAACTATCATCTAAATTCATGAGGGCGACCTGCTCCCTGATTCACGGGTCAATAATCACCAACGAGAATTTGTAGACACAGACCGTTTCAGCCTGGATTGATCAAGTTTATGGAGGACGCTCATGTCAACCGGTTTTGGACACACTAGGCACAGCGACGAATTCGAAGGCGCAAGTGAGTACGATGCGGAGACCTAACTCAAGATGGTTGGCGCTGCGTAATCACGGAGAGAGTGAAAAGGTACCCCGAAAGAGCGTAGCGATTTCAGCAGATCATGGATAAATGATAGGAACCTCGAATGGAGTTCATTCAGATCATGAAGGTCCAGACCTATCAATATTTCTTTGTCAGTGACAGAATTCAGAGACAAGCAAAGTAGAACACACAGTTATCCGTGGACGAGCTCCAGGTCGGAATTTTACAATGCAATCTAATTGCAGTTGTTCCAGAGCGAACGGTCAAGCTGGCACCTCACTGTCGACAAGCGTACATGAAAATCAAAACCGAAATACAACTCACTTGGTAAACGCCACCGCTGCGTCACGGATGTCTCCGAGCTGACACAATATTATCGTCAGTGTAAAATGAGCTTGAGGGGAGTCCTCGTTACCTCACGCAGCTCGATTAGCGGTTCGGGGCTGGCAGACTGAGGTAATGAAGTTGGCTGAGAATAGAAGGACAACATTGTGGATAGGCCGAGGTTATGTTAGTGAGAGAGTGAAAGCTGGAGGGTAGGGTATGAGGATACACGACCATCCTGTTATATAGTTCACCCTTGATCATGAAGGGTCGGCGTTGAAGTTTGTCACGAGGATTCGGGACCCTACGGAAATGCCCAAAAGGGAGGTGAACATTAACTTTAAATAAGTAAATCAACTACACACTGGCAACAAATCCTGGTTATTTCCATACAGATTGAAGTCAGTGGGTCGGATCTTCAGCACTATTTGGCAGGAAGGAGGCTGGATCAGGAAACCAGATTCTTCGGCTTTTAGGGTGGATGTAGCTCAAGAGATCATAGAACTTGAAGTCGTCATAATGGATGCCTTGTGTAGAACTGGATCAACTCGAGATGATTGATGATCCTGAATGCACCGATCTTTAGGGTGGACCAACGAAGGCGCTACAACTGGTTCTTATGTATTGACCAAAAAATTCAAGTTATTATTGGGTGGTGGTTACTTTTAATTAAACTGAGGGTTCAGAACCTCAAGGGCCTTCTTCTACTAAGTTGTGGTATGCGGACCGGATGGGGGCGAACCTGGACTGATAAGCGCACGTGGAGTGTGCATGTTCAGGACACTTCATGCTGAGCAATGCCGGGTGCCCGATCCAACTTGAAAATGGCCAAATTTTGGCATTTATGTATGTACGGAACAGTCCCCATCCGCATAAGGGATCCGACCTCCAATTTGGGTGAAATGTACCCGAAAATCTTTAAAAATCAATGTTTACAGCTGCTCGTGGATCATCAATGGTTCGTGTGGGTAGATTCATAGTACGGGCAGCAGCTGAGAAGTCGACATCTCAGTAGACCGCACTTAAATGATTTCACATCGTCGGCGACACCGTCGCGCCGTGCCCTATAACTTGTATATTCATGATGCAACACTGAACGACGCTCAAAGATTGAGCAATGTTAGATACAGTGGAAGATTGGATCACCCATAAAAATATTTTATTTGCTCAAAATTCTAAAAATTTCCTCTGCTCAAAGGTAAATGTTGACAAATCGATGCCGACCAGCCATCTCTAAACATACGTTTTTAGCTTTCCGTCTGCATTGGACATATCTCCGCATAAGCCAGTGACCTTGGGAATGAATGGGTTCATGCATTGCTTTTCTGAAAGTGCATAGCTCACTCTTGTGCACCGAATAAATGGTTGTGGACATGCTTGTTTATTATCTTGCATTATTTCGACACCTTTTCACTCCTTCCTGCTTGACGACCCAAATGTCAGCCTTCGCTCTGGAAGCTGAGTAGAAGGATATGATAATAAAAACAATTGAGATCACTAAGAGAGATCCTTGGGATACAGCACTGCAATGGGCACTGTTAGCAATGTCATGAACTGAAGTGTCCATGCAAAGAAAAAGAGAAACAGTGTTTAGATCTCATCTGGAAGGCCCCGCCAATTCTATGTCCAGTATTGGGTGTACATATCGGTTAGCTCCTTTGTTTCCGCGTCGGTGACCTTGTTTAGAATTGCCAAAGGGTTTCCGCTAAGGAGATGGGACTGAACCAGTCTCGCTACTAATTCAAAGGTCCACTCAAGTCTCATGGCACCTACGGGTGTTAGGACCGTCATAAGTTTCAGCTAGCTTTTCTCTCACGACTGATGGCAAGCCAGAAAAATACTTCACAGGCAGAGCTCTGGGGATGGGAATAGCATACACGGCCCTCTCGAAGGCGTCGTTCGGATTGAAGGTGGACCAACGGACGACCTTCTGTCCAATATTCGAGATGGGATGGACAACCTGAGACGAGTTGATGTAACCAATGATACGGAAGGACTCGCCCTTCGTCATGGTGTACTTGAGGTTGTCTTCTATAGCCAGATTGTAGCCCATCATGGGCTAGCCCAGTGCATGGAGAATGGGGACATTTTCCAGCGGCTTCCATGGGTGGTTTCTAGTCGAAGAGCATTAGAGAAGTAGTCACTCTGTGGCCAATGGTACTCACATCCACGTAATCGACGTTTGGGACGAACAATGACCGATGAGCACGCGCTCCCTTCAGCGGCGGAGCAATGAGGTAATGAACCTTGCTGACTGGTCCAGTGGGCGCCTGGTATGTCCAGAATCCCTCGGAAAGGGCCGCGAGCGAGCGCAAAAGTGAAGAAAGCAAGAGGCGAACGCTTGAACGTTGAACTTCCACATTGGGGAGCAAATTCAGAGATTGGTGATGCTGATGTAACATGACGCCAGTCCTACCTCCTCTGTTAATAACATCCTCCTCCCAATCCACCCAAGCGTGTCATCCCTCGAGACCAACAACATCTGTAAACTTGCTACGTTCAACAAACTCGCCCCTTGCCAATCATGTGGTGGTTGGATCCTGGCAAGGAGGTCCTTAATGTCGTGCGTAATCAGTTCTTGCAGGTTTTCTTGTTATGAATTGCAATTTAAACAGCTCTTTAATCGCATATTGGCGCCTTATGTTATGAATCTTGATCTGAATCAAGTCAACTATGGAATTGGACAAGGTATCGTTCAATATTCATGGCATCCAAAAGGCCCTATAAACTGATGAGGATTAGGACAACTGACCCTTCGCAATCTGAAATTAAAGAAGGGTGCACTAGACAAGTTTCAGCTTCCTGTCGACGTACTAGAAGGTGTGTAGAGTATGAAATACGAATAAATGCAAACAATTTCAAGGCCTTCACAGGTCACCTCGGGAAATTCACCCTATCATTGCACTGGATGAACTTAGGCAATCAACCGGTCGAGATTCTTGTGGAGGATGTATACCTTCTTGTAATTCCCTCTCCACAAACGAGTGCCAATCCAGCGGAAGATGCTGCCCGTGCCCAAGCTGCGAAAGCAGAACGATTGGAAAATGCGGAGCTGCTCCATGTCCGGGGTCAAGCGGAAGCTCAATCAGGTAAGTAAACCATTCCCATTATTGTTATTCAATGTGCGGCTTTCCAAATTCACACCTCAAGAGGAAACGACCCAGACGCAAGGTCTTCTTCAGTCGCTTCTCACAAAGGTTATCAACAATGTCCAAGTAACCGTCAAGAATATTCATATAAGATACGAAGACAACTTGAGTGTGCCCGGGGTAATTGGAATTTTGCTACGGAAATTATTTCGATGTTCATCACTTTCCTATGTCATAGCATCCCTTCGCGGCTGGAGTCACCTTGGCAGGTTTCACAGCAGTCTCTGTGAACAACCAATGGGAAGCTGCCTTTATAGAGAGTACAGCAGGGGCGATTCACAAGGTGGGGTGAATGCCAGCCCATCCAAACGGAACTCAATGTCATTGTCAACAGCTGGCCAAACTGCAATCCTTGGCAGTATATTTTGATACAGACTCTGCAAGTATGTCTGGCCTTCCTACACTAGAGTCAATCAAGAAATTCTCTTCAATGGTGAAGTACTCAGTTCCAGAGGTATGCCCTATAATTCACTCACACATATTAGATATCGCACAGCGATGATGACGATCAGCACCAATATATACTGAAGCCAGTTTCAGGGGAAGGCAGGGTAGCTTTTCTTTTAGGCCTTGCTTGCTGTGCTCTAAAAGGACACCTTTAGATCATCGTAAACCATAAGATGGATTCTCATATACCCAGGTTCGACATTCAACTTCTGTTTGAAGAGATCGGCGTTCGACTCGATGAGAACCAATATCGAGACGTTATTTCGCTTGTCGATATGTATCATGTATACTTGCGCAAACGACAGGTAAGGTTTATTTGCAGTTTTAGAAAACCATCTAATGTGCCGCGCTTGACAAGTATGCGAAATATCGACCATCAGATGCAGAATTTTCTTCCAACGTCGCCAAAGCGCGTCTCCTCTTTGCAGGTTCAGCTATTCTCGAAGGTGTACGCGATAAGAATAAAAAGTGGACCTGGGAATATTTTGCACAGCGTAGAGATGACCGCAATTCCTACGTCGAACTTTTCCAGAAGAAGCTCATTGGTTCACTGGTTGGACTGGTAAGTCTTGACCTGTCCGACTTTTATTACGGCTGTATTTCATTTACCTGTTGTTCAAAGGATTTGCAAAGTCTGGAAGAATTGGAAAGGAAATTGACATATGAAGATATCCGTTTTTATCGCTCCATCGCACGCTCCAAGTTTAAGAAGGATATGGCCCTTCGGAAAAAATTTGAAGCGGAAAAAGATCAACAGCAACCTCAGAAGCAGAGCTGGGGGAGCTGGCTATGGGGAGCACCGGCTGAGAATACTGCGCAGGAGGATCCTACATTTGGAGGTCCGATGACCGATGAACAACGAAAGCAATTGTACGACGTCTTGGACTATGACGAAAAGGCCGCACTTGCCGATGTCCTTCAAGCCCCTCGCGATTCCCTGAAAACACGAATCACTGCCAAGTTAAATAAAGGATCTTTTACCCTGAAGGCGGACCCACATGGGAAAAATACCGATGTTATGTCTGTTGTTTTTGATGTCTTCCAAGCAAGCTTCATACAACGCCCCGACAACTTTGAGACCTCAATTTCCTTGAATGGGTTCAGGGTATTTGATAGCACGACAAAAAATTCTTTATATCCTCAAATAGTTCATGTGAAGGCTGGACTCGACACCAACGCCAATCAGGGCGGTGGAACAACGGCGCAAAAAGAGGTTGAATCAGATCCATTCTTCTTCATCAAGTTTGAAAACAACCCCCTTGATGAGCGGTCGGATAATGCTTTAACTGTGCGCATGCGCCATATGGAAATCATCTACCATAAAGGATGTGTTGAGGCGGTATACAAATTCTTTAAGCCACCTTCTAGTCAACTAGAATCAGTGGAAGCTCTTTTGGTAGGTCTGTGGCCTCTTTTTCTTCGGGTCATTGCTCATCTCGTATCAGAACGCTGCCAGTCAAACCCTGGAAGGACTGAGGAGAGAAACGCGGGCTGGCTTGGAATATGCCCTTCAAACTCACAAAACGATTGACATCCAAATGGACCTGAATGCTCCCGTCATCATAATTCCTGAAGAGTATGTCACATTTTCTCCTAACATTTAGGTATTATATTTAACGAAGCCTAGCGTGACAACTAATAAATGCAAGCACCTCGTCATTGATGCAGGCCATATCGCAATTGAGAGCGACCTTGTCGCTAAAGAAGCGATCAGAACGATACACCAGAAGCGTCACCAGAAATACACCGACGAAGACTACAAAAATCTCGAATCCCTGATGTACGACAAATTGTCACTGCGCTTACAAGATGCTCAAGTAAGTTGGCTAAGGTTGGCAGGACTTGTAATATCCTGATCTTAAAGACCCTAGTTCATTATTGGAGACAATCTACAAGCTTGTCGAGCAGCCCTGACCTCGAAAACCAATGATGCGCTGCACATTCTCGAACGAGTCAGCGTTAATCTCCGGATCGACAAATCCATTGTCCCTGCAGCAGTCAACTTGGCCCAATTCAAAGTTTCGGGAACCCTGCCTTCACTCCAGATAAATATGTCTGATACGAAATACAAGTCGTTGATGCGGATCATCGATGTATGCATACCTCACTTCGGAAATGAACAAGAAACTGTTGGTTCCGTGTTGTCACCACCACTCGCGATTTCTGCTGGGTTCCAACTTCCAGCGACACTCTTTGGCCAAGCAGAACAAGAATATAATGTCGATGATGACGACGAAGTCCAACAAGACAACCGCTCAGTATTACAAGAAGAACAATTCTTCGAAGCAGAGGATGGATCCCTAGAGGTAAGCCGAATATTTTTTGTTCAAATGGCTTATATTGAGCTGAGAAACTGTTTAGCATCCGGAATTGCGCCAGCATATCTTTGAGTTGGACTTCCAGGTTGAAATACTCCGCGCAGTGATCTCTAAGTCAGGTAGTGATGGCATCGAGAAACCTCTGGGTGATTTGCACTTAGAAGGGTTCTCACTTTCTTTCGCGTTGGCGAAATTCGAAATGAAAGTTGACATGAAGTTGAAGTACGATTGCCATTTCCTCTTCTCTTGAACCTGTCATTAAATCCATCTATTTCCCAGCACCATCTCCATGAATGTCGTCCAGCCAAGCGGCAAGGACATACAATTTATATCAACCCCGGAACTCGACTTGGCAAATGACAAAGACCTCCTCAGAATCGCGTATTCGCGAGTGCAGAAGCAATCTCCTGACTTTTTTACTCTATTCGAGGGCATCGACCAAAACGTCGACGTTAAAATGTCTACTCTTGCCTTTCGTGCAGCACCAGAACCTGTTCTTGCGCTTTATGATTTCATTATGACCACCTTTGTTTCAAACCCTGGTCAATCATCACAGCCACCTTCTGGGGAATTAACTATAGGTTCTTCAGACCAGAGAATTGTCGCGGAGAATGATAGAGATGAAAAAATACGGGTTTTGGTCAAATTGAAAGGTGTTCGAGGTATGTGAGGTCTGTTTAATCGAAGGATTATCTCATTTTGGATTATCTTTTTTTTTATTTTTAGTAACCTTGATCAACTTATCGGTGACGCTTGCAACGCTTGCTCTATCCACCGCAGATGTCACCGTCTTCGTTCGACCTAAAACTCTGCGCGTTTCCGGCCGATTGGGAAATTTGACACTATCCAATGACAACAAGAGCTATGCTATAATGGGAGATTTCAACCAGCTTATGTCCATCGATGGAAAGAATTTTGCAGATTTCACGTATCAAACATTTGATCCAGAAGAAGACAACTACACAGGAGTCAGGTCATCAATTCATCTCAACGCGGCCTCCATCAAGCTCCACTTCGTGGAACAACCACTTCACGACCTTTACCTATTTATGTCAAGGCTGGCCAAGCTTAAAGGGTTGTATGATGCGGCCACCCAGGTCGCTGTTCAACGTGCATCTGAAATCGAAAGGATGCAGTTCGAAGTATCTATCAAGACACCGATCGTGATTTTCCCATCCAGTCCAACATTATCATCCGATACTCTTGTGCTTCAACTGGGGCAAATTAGTGCACGAAATACCTCTGAGGCAACTGTCAATCGCATTGTTGCTAGCTTGCATGGGATACAGCTTGTCTCCAATCTTCAACGTGACGGAACAATAAATACGCTCAAGATAATCGATAACATTGAAGTCTCCAGCGATATTATTCAAACCAGCAATATTGACCGAGTACAAGATGCCGATTACCCTGATACCCAGGTAAATACATACCCCGCCTTCAACTTGCGCTATCCTGAATTCGTTTTTAGATTGCTGTCAAAGTATCAGACGTAAAAGTACACCTTACCCAGGTGCAGTATTGCTTGTTGATGCAACTGGCCGAAGAGCTCCCTCGTGTCTTCGCAGGCGCCTCTGACCTTGAAGGGGTGGTAGGAAGTAATGCCACTGCCGCCGAAAATGATAAAGATCCTACACATGTGAATTTGGAGCCCGAGTTACGGTCATTGTCTCAACGACACTGGACTACCGTCGACATCGTGCTTTCTGTCACTGCCGTTAAACTTCATCTTTACGATGCTTTTGCGTTTTCTGATCTTCATCTCAATGACCACGGCATTGTCAGGTTTGCCTTGAACGATAATACCCTGCGTACCAAACTTCTTTCTGATGGCGCTCGAGAGGTTCAGGTTGTGCTTCGATCTTTCACAATGGGCAATACAAGACCAGGGAACACCAAGTTCCGTGAAATTATACCAGCAGCACAGCATGATCGTAATCAATTCATGCTACTGTACACTATGTCCGGGAGTATAAATGCATCCTCTCTGGCAGTGTTAACTATCGATTCCCCTCAAGTAATCTTTGCTATAGATCCAGTGATATCTCTTTTGGAATTTTTCACGAGCAGCTCCAGCCAAAGAAAGCTACCGCCAAGTCCGTCCATAGCACAAGTGCCACAAATTTCAGACGAGCCTCAAAATATAGGTCAAAACCAAGGAACTTTGGATTTTAGGCTCGATCTACACGATGTGTCCGTCAGTGTCTTGGAAAACGACACAGAGTCAGATTCACGGGCTATTCGTTTACAAATTAATCAAATATTGCTTTCTCAGCAGGTATCCAATTATAACCTTTTTTTATAAAAAAATAAAATACAAAAACTAACTTATCATTTATAACAGGGAATTCTGGCCTTGACTGTCAATCGATTAGGGATGTCCCTACTGCGGATGGGAAAGGCTCCTGATAGTGTGCGATTTTTAGATGATGTCGACCTCACCTTTTCACTCGATAGCCGCTCTTCGTCATCGCAACAAATGACCAACATCGAGGTTGTGGCAAAACCCATTATCTTCCGAGCTTCCTACCGAGATATTAATCTCATTACTTCTATCGTCAATAAGGCCATTGAAAAATATGGTATTTCCCAAGAAATGCTGACGAATCAGAAACAAGATGACTTTCAATCCCAGCAGAAATCAATATCGAACCCCCAGGAAGTAGTCGCGACGTTACCTTCGAGCTATACTCGTTCACGATCGATTGGAAAAGCCCGAGTACTGATGACTAAAGAGCAGGTCAGTAGCATTGTATGGTTGACTGAATTAAATTCAATCCATTTCATTTTTCTAGTTAAAAGGGTCTTTCGACGGGTTTAGGCTGGTTCTCATTGGGGACTTGTACGAGCAGCCGATGCTTCATTTCAAAGTGAAGCCGTTTATTGTTGGCGCAAGGGATTGGACAGGAGAGGTAACTGTAGCCATTGGATCCCCTTCCTGTCTAACTGTGTTTGAAGCTTCACGCAACGACAACGATGACCACAGCGATCACATATTGGAATTTAACCAATTCTCACTGGGAACCTTGTACGCATTTTCTCATGACCTCTTTGTCATTAACTAAAGTCTGTCCCTCAGTGATCGATCCTTGGACGTTCACTGTCACGGTAAGGGTGCGCTTGCTTTTGTGATGTCTATTCTGATGAAATATCTTCAAGGGTGCCAAAGACAGCTCCACAGGAGGCTTTGATCTGACGCTTTCGGCCAGAGAGCGTCTGGACCTCAACATCAGCGCAACTTTCGTTGAACTTGCGCTTACAACTCTGACCACCTGGAGCCAAGGAGCATTTGTACTCCAAAAGGCCCGAGGTACATATGCCCCATACCGCATAGAAAATCAGACCGGGGCACCGATATTTGTGTGGTCGGACACCGACAGTACGGCAAATACCAAGGATGTTGACGCCGTGAAGATTCTCCATGACCAATCGATCGACTGGAGGTTCGACGACTGGAAAACGATGCGTGAAGTGCGAATTTTACATTCAGTATTAGTTATTGTTGCTTGTTGCTCACCCATACCTCTCTTAATTAGCACGTTTCGTCAGGCCAACATAATATTGGAATTCAGTTTGTGGAAAAATCTTGGGAACAGTTGCGGGGCATTCCGGTTGACCGCGAAGGCGAATTTGTATATTCGCTACGTCCTCGCACAGAAAAGTACTTAAGCCGTTTACTTTGCGAAGTGAAGGTGGTGGACAACACTAAGATTGTGACTATTCGCTCGACCTACAAAATCGAGAACCTCACACTATACCCAATTGAATTGATGCTGGTTGACGAATCAGGTCACCCCGTCTATTCACTAGAAAAAATTGTACCTGGAAAAGAATTCTCACTTCCAATAGAAGCCGTTATCAAAAATCGGATTCGAATCCAACCCGACCGTGAGTTACTTATTTTTCTCTGGTTTTCTATCGTATGCTCACTTTTTCCAGAGGGGTTCGGATATAAATGGTGCACCCCTATCCGGTGGGAGGACCTAATATCAAGGAAAAGCCTTACTATCAAATGCCCGCATGCCGATCCCAAGGAAGCGGCATTCAGATTCCAGGCTTGGATCCAAATGGATTCAGCAGATTCTTCTTTATCGTAATCTCCAAACTTGTTGCATTTATCTTGTTTTCTCACCAGATCACCTTCCCAGAAAGTATCCTAAAATCAATCTCAAGCTTCGTGCTCCGTTAGAGCTGGAGAATTTGCTGCCATATAATTTGGAATATCGGATATATGACAAGAACACCAATCAAAATTGGCGGAGCTATCTAAGAAAAGGCGGCGTCATGCCAGTCCATTCTGTTGAGCTTGGGCACTTCATCCTGCTAAATGTTACGGTAGAAGATACCGGTCAGCATATCTCGTCGTTACTTGATCTTGACTCTTACTATCTGTTATTCCAGTTTTCAAATCAAGTGAATTTACGATTATCAACACAGATGGACATTCGGACTTTGACATAGAAGAAAGCCTGACCCTTCGTGACCAATTTGACCGAAAGCTGGACTTGAAACTAAACTATGTGTGAGCGGCTCTCGTTTCCGCAGAATTTTTCAATTTTGCTAATATCTTTATTCAAGTCGCCACACAGAATCAGGCGGTGCCTTCAAAGTTCAGATATACAGTCCGTATATCATCGTCAACAAAACTGGCCTCCCTTTTTACGTAAAATCTGTGAGATCAACCCGGGCTGGGTCACAGGATTCTGCTGGAGACAAAAGACCTGGTTAGTAGCAGCTGCCAGTCTTATTCTATACCCACTCACCCGATATATAAAACAGAGTCCCTGATGACGTCAGCTCCTTTCTGTAATGCCTCACTCACTCAGAGAAACATGACACTCAAACTCCTTAACAGTGCTTTCACATAGTTATAAACAGGGTCATGAGTTCGTTTTCAAAATCAGTGACTCTGCTTGGTCTAAGGTACGTACTGTCACTGACTTGTATTTTCCATTCATTCACGGGACTCCTAGTTGGTTTCCTTTGAAGCCCCTGCGGCGGAGACGGAGTTGGTCATTTCCTCCCAGCGTCAGAAAGTAGACGAATTTCACTTGGGTTTGTCCTGGAGTGAGGGCCAAGGGAAGTATAAGTTGTCGAAGATCATCACGATTGCACCTCGGTTCCTGATAAAAAATCAGCACTCAGAGGCCATCGCCTTCCGAGAACATGGCGTAACGCCGAGAGATCGCTCTTTGGTTGAACCTGGTCAAAGATGCGCGTTCCAGATTCTGCGATCAGGGGAAGAGAAGTTGCTCACATTTGCTTATCCTGGCTTGAACGCCCAGTGGTAATTAGTTTTCTTCTTATTGCCTTTGGGTCTTTGAAATCAAAATTTCTAGGTCATCCCCAATCAACATTGAAGACATTGGATCTGTTCATTTTCGTTTACGCCGCCTCGGTGACAACCAAAGGCAGGATCTTGTTCGAGCCGATGTTCGCATTGAAGGCTCTACGATCTTCATCTTTCTCACCCTTGCTAGTGATGACTGGCCCTTCATCATTGAGAATGAGAGTGACTATCCAATGGGATTCTGTCAACAGGTAGATATTTATCGCGTTCGTTTCTGCCGAATTGAATTAACAAAAATCAGGATGCTGCTCGTGACCAGCAGCCCCGCGACAAGCCAGTAGGATACTCTTTGCAGCCCCGCACAGCCATATCATACGCCTGGGACTATCCTGCCGCAAGAGATAAAAGGATCTTGCTATCCATTGGCGGCGCACGGAGAATAGTGGATATAATGGAAATCGGGGACCTAATTCCATTTAAATTCAATGTAAGCTGAGATTTTAGTCTTCTTTTGGCCATTTCACTGACTGTAGTCTGGCACCAGGATCATCAAAGAACGAGGGCAGTGTCTTTGGATGTCCGGGCTGATGGACAAAAGCAAATTTTGCGGATCACCAACTACAACCCTGAACAAAGTCTCTATAAACCGCGTCAACGAAGCAGCTCCATGACCGTATCACGACAGGACACCGTATCCAGCACCACTGAAGCTTTCGAGGCCATTACCGAAGAAGTGGCGTCGAATTTCACTGTGGTTGTTGACCTGGCCGGCGTCGGTATTTCGTTGATCAATAAGAGAATGGTCGAAGTGATCTATCTCATCATGGATGGTATAAAATTCGAATACACAAATAGCAATGTCGCGCAATCTGTGAATTTGGCATTTGGAACTCTTCAGATTGATAATCAACTCCACGAGGCCATCTTCCCAGTAATTCTACAACCAACGCCACTTCCAAAAGAGTCTGCAGGAGTCGGTGCATTGCCAACTGTTCAGGCATCTGTTATTTGGTTAAAAGACCAAGGTGATTCTTGCAATTTACTACCCTTATTATAATTCTCATCTTCCAAAAGAACACGGGGTCTTCTTCATCAAGTATTGCTCTGTATTGCTTCAAGCACTGACAATCGAAACAGACGAAGATCTCCTATTCGCTATTTACGACCTAATTCAGATCAGGGGGGCTTCCTGGGAAGAGGGAACGGCTGAGTAGCTCTTTCTTTTACCTCCTATTGACCAGTGTTGACCATTCTTTGGCCCAGTGTCTTAATTCAATTCCCTGACGACGTTCATGAACCTAGCATGGATGCAGTTGGTCAAGAACTTTATTTTGAAGTCCTTGAACTCCAGCCCATAAAACTGTCGCTATCCTTCATGAGAACAGAAAGGGTGAACAGCGAAGAGAAGTCAGTACAGCCTTCCCGCTCTGCTTTACCGCGTTTTAATGATCAAATTGAATAGGCTCAGCATCCGTAACCCCCTTGCCGTCGTTGTTAATGCTCTAACGATGACGGTCGGAAATATAAATGATGCCCCTCTTGAAATGAATGCACTTGCAATCAAGGACATGCGATTGACGATGCCTGAACTGCAAAGTCGGATCACTTATCATTATCGACAGGATGTACTCCGCCAACTTTACCGAATTCTGGGATCAGCGGATTTCATTGGGAATCCAGTTGGCCTCTTCACAAATGTGAGCTCTGGAGTGGCGGACATCTTCTACGAACCATTCCAAGGCGTTGTTGTTCACGGTAACAAAGAGCTCGGGATTGGTATTGCAAAGGTGAGGATATTTATTTGCTTATCACCCGAATTCTCTCATTCTTCACAGGGAGCTGCAAGTTTTGTAAAGAAAACTGTCTTTGGCGTGAGTGACAGCGTCACCAAATTCACGAGTAGTGTTGGAAAAGGCGAGTGGTTTACTAGTAACTCGCAATTTTTGTCTGGTTCTGATCCTTCCTCCAGGCCTTTCCGCTGCAACGTTTGATTCCGAATACCAGGCAAGAAGGCGGATGACACAGAGGCGAAATAAACCCCGTCATGCAATGTACGTCGGCTGTTACGGGTAAAATCTCTACCGAGGTAATCATTGTTCTATCATGATAGATACGGTGTAACTGCTGGGGGAGAAGCCTTCGCAAGCAGCGTGACCAGTGCGATGGAAGGGGTATTCGTAAGTTGACCCTGCTATGGATTCTCATCGCTGACTCTCGTGCAGATGAAACCCATTGAAGGTGCTGAGTCGGAAGGTGCTTTGGGTTTTTTCAAGGGCGTGGGGAAGGGGCTCGTCGGGTAAACTTTCTCTTTTTGCAGTGAGAGATAACTCAATTTTTGTGGTAGAGCCGTCACAAAACCTGTTATTGGAGTTTTTGACTTGGCTTCCAATGTTTCAGAAGGTTGGCTCTCTGTTGATGTCCTGCCCAGGGGCTAACCTAGAGCATAGGCATCCGCAACACAACCACGGTGTTTGACAACCCTGAGCGGGACCGAATTCGATTAGTGTGTGATGCCTGCTTGGGTGTTCCAGGCTCTTAACGAATTGCACTTTTTCTAGCCTCGACTTGTTGCAGCCGATGGTGTCCTACGGGTTAGCAAGCTTCTTATCCTAATCCCTCAGATATCACAAATTTTGTTTCAGCCGTACTCCTCCAGGGAGGCTCTTGGACAATCATGGATGAAGGATTTGAACAACGGAGCTTACCGTCGTGAACATTATGTCGCCCATATCAGTAAGTACTGTTCGGATTCTTATTTCTTCTTTTTGTTTCAACTAAATCATGTTAGATTCACCCGGAGCCGACAACGTCATTCTCCTCACAGCCTCTCAGGTGCTATCTTTCTGGTCTAAAAATCTTCGCCTCGAATGGGAGCTGCCCTTCACCCAAATTCAAGGAGTTACAGTGGAAGACACAGGTATTCGCTTTGCACACAAGGCAGGGAAGGAACACGACAAATTCGCATTCATTCCCGACAAAGCCTCACAATCGTGGTTCTTCAACCAGGTCGCGTCCGTTGTGAAATCCTTCAATGCTCGTAGAAGAATGGACTTGTAAGATGCTTGTAAGATGTGTAGGTAGCAATGTAGCCATAATATTTTTGTGTAAAGTCAATAAACCAAATGAAGGTGGAATGTCGAACAAAGAGCTAGACGATCAGAAGAACTAGTGCTAAAGTAGATGGTATATCCTCGACCCTCAAAATAAAAAGAATGGATGTTAGATACGTTAGCGAACCCTGCTTCGCGTGGGTATCGAATTTGGAATGGGGCGGGATTCGGATTTGTCCCTTGTAACTATTGCAGTCGAGGTACTGGAAACACGTTCGCGGCGGGTTTTTGGAGGAGCGGAAAGCCGATCTTCAATATTCTCATCTGTCGTGTTGTCTAAGATAATCGTGGTTTCATTTTGAACCCCGATGAACCCCTCGCTGCTGTCGAAACTACCGTAGCTGTCCCTTGGGCTCGCAGAGTATGCGCTTTGAAAATCTGTGTCAGAGTCGTCTGTCATTGTGATTGGCATAGGTATTGGTTGCGGTATGTTCTGTTCAGGGGAAGTAGTGTCAGACCCGAGGGGAGAAATGATGCTTTCTGGAGTGCTGTGATCATCATGGCTAACATCCAAGAAAGAAGCTCGAGTTGGGGTCTTGGTGTCTTGCTCCGTAGGAGTAGCCAACGGTGGCCTGACTGGCGGAAGAGGGGGCCTCGTACTATCCTCTGCCTTTATGGTGGGCGTGCTTGTCTGTGTAGAGGACGTCGTCCCACTCCTTGTCCTAGGTCTCGAGCTTGGCTTAGAGTGCGGACGTTTGGTTCGAGAAAGTCGGGAGCGGGTTGAGCCCACTTCGGAAAGTGATTCTTCACCGCTCTCGACGTGGGATTTCCATTTGGAAACCCGGCGATCAGAGGAAAGGGCAGATTCAAGCTGAACAAATCGTTGAACAGGAATCATATTAAAGGCACAATTGAAAATACCTTCTGTTGGATTTCCAAAACTTTTTGAGCAATTTTATCACTCTTCTGACTTATGCCCTCGTCGACAGCATTCATACCGTCCTGAGGAACTTCCAGTTCTGAAGCCGAGAAACGTTTCTTCTTCGTGGTTGGCTCTTCCTCATCTTCGGCGATAGTACTGGTTTCTCGTACAATCGTTTCAGTGGTTTCCTCCTCTTCAACGGCCTCAATATCCTCAGCATAAGATTCTGCTAATGTTGATTCCGTTCCAAATGACCGCAGGTGCCTTGCTTTGGATGCATCGCTAGTTCGCCTGGATCGAGTCCCCGAAACATTGGATAGACGGCTCTGAGGCCGAGAGCTTCCATAGTCGGAGTCATCTAGCTCAACGGCCATCGATGCCAGTGCTCTCTCGATCTGTGCTTCGACTTCAGCTACCATCTCGGCACGTTCTTGCTCCATCCGCTCCATCGTCTCTCTCATCCTCTGAAGTTCCAGTGCAGCCTCTTTCTGAGCATTTTCGGTCTCGCGCAATTCTGTAATAAGTTAGTGAGTGTGACGAAAATTGGGAAAAAAAAGGGGCATGGAGCTGACGGGTTTGGAGCTTAGTCTTTTCCACTGCGGTAAGGGTTACAAGACCAGAAAGGCGCTTGGTTTCCCGTTGCTCCTTGTTTATCTTCGTTCTTAGCTGGTTAGCTTCGGCACTGAGCTTCTCAGCATATTGCTCGAACGTGACAAACTTGTCTCGCCATAAATCTGACTCAGTCATAAGGAAATTAAGTCGACGAGACAGACGACCAATCTTGGTCTCGAGATCATCTCGAGCATCAACGAATGCAGTTGCGCGCTTGCGAATAGAGTGTTGGATGAGCTGTTCTGCAGCTGTTAACTGGGGGGGACGCTTGGGAGTACCGAACATGCTAATTCTCTTCAAGAACGAAGGCTTCTTGAACTGCAAGAAATTTACGAAATGGCGCCGAAATAAATATTAGGCCGACTGACCTTGTCTGCGAGAACACTGTCAAATGCCTGGATAATCCGCGTAGAGTGCCACCATTCTGGGGGTTTGATCTGATCAGCGACTGCGGCAGACGATGCACCTCGTTTTGCCTGAATCTTGCAAACCGGACGGAATCGGCCAGCTGGGAAAGCTTCCTTGAATTCACTGTCGAAACTGTGAGGAAAGGGGTAAGAACTCGAATAGAAATGCATACCTGGGCACAGAGTGATCTGGATGGTAGTATGATTCAAACGCTGTGAGAAGTCTTTGACGATATTTATCCCGCTGCTGTTTAACTGAGACACAGTTTGGAGGAGGCGATGGGCAGCTCCTAAGTCGGTCAAAAGAGTTAGATACCTCGCGAAAAAATCAAGCTCTTCTTGACCCACAGGTAATTAATATCCCTATTTTTTCAAATATAAAATTAGCTGGTGGTAAGAGAAATTTTTTTTGAAACGATCCCACTTACAAATCGCATACGCAAACCTCGGGCGCAGGCCTGATGCTATACCTGGCCTCTGTAGCTAAACCCATAATCCACGGACCCGGATCATCGATGTAAATCTTTGCATCACGAGAATGGACTGCAGGCAGAGCAATGCCGTTCCAGCCTCGGAGTTCAACGAGGTACTTGATCGTCGAAACTGCAATCTATAAATATGTTAAGAGAAGTGAAGACAGAGAAGCAAGATAATTTACGCCGAGCATGGCAGGGTATCTAGAGAAGAAAACAACTCTCCCAGTAGGTGCAAGAGCAATCTAACAAGACAGATAAGTCCTATTATTATGAAATCACAGTCAAGCGAAAACCAACCTCGCATATGGTCAGAATGTTGTCTATGTTCAAACATTTGAAAAGGGGCCACATCGTAAAGTTGATGTCGACTAGACCTCGACCAAAATCAAGGCCACCTGGGAAACGGGCAATGACCTCAAGGTTTGAGTCGCTGCCATCGCTCTTCGGACTGGCATCTAGCTTGATTAAATCCCCTGCACGAGGGGCAGGATGCGCTAGAATCTTGGAGATTTGGAGGGTGTGTGATTGAACATCCTTGGAAAATCGGGCCCAAGAGAGTGTGAGATAATCCCTCATCAAATCATAGACAGGGTGTCGGGAAACAAGGGCTTGAGTAACGCATCCATCAATCAGATTTTGCAGAACAAATTCGAAGAACTCACTCAAAGCATATGGGAGCCAAAAGACTGTGTCACCTGGCAAGAAAAGGGTGCTTTCACCAGGGCCATGGCCAACTGTACTAGCGACCTCAAAGTCACTCTCACTCATCGCCCCATCAGCCTCCGTTTCGCCGTCTGTTTCGGTATCAGCCCAGGGCCCACGAGAGCTCCTCTTTGCGCTTCGTCGGGCTTGTGTAGTTGGGTCTTGATTATCGCTCGCTGACCCAGAAACATCAGCCCTTAAGTTCTTTAATCGAGAAGCCACAACAGACTGAGCGGACTCCTTTCGAGACCTGCCAGCTTCGAGAGTCCGGCGGATAGCGGTGCTGCGTTCTGCGTCTGCATGGGACCAAACGGTTAAACAAACACCGTGGTAGGTCACGGTGTTACCTGTTGACGGGTTAATGCCAGCTACATTGGTACTGGATACGCCTGTAGGGGCGCTGTGAGAACCATGTCCCAAAAGGCTGGGTGGGCCGAGATAGGCCGATGACGGACGAGCGAAGGGGTCGTCGGTGTAGGGGTATGCGAAAGTGGCAGCAGAAGACCGGTTGTCTGCATTCGAAAGAACGGAGGCACGAAGGAGATCGCCTGAGGGTGTCGGTGCAAGTGGAGTATTCGGCGCAGGAAGAGTAAACGTAAATGTGTGAACAGTAGATGCCGGTTGAAGGGTTGAGGCAATAACCTCAACCTCTCTGGTAAAGGAAAGCTGTAATCAATGTAAGTTTAGGCATTGTCATAACTTAATTTTTAGGACGGACTTTAAGAGCTTTAGATAACATTTTTCCAACCTCCTGTTTACTGAGCGCGCCAGCACCCTTCAGAGTTTCTTCGTTTTTCCCCCGTTTTTTCTTTTTGCCTCCCCCTGCACCTGGACTTACGGTGCTTCCTAGAACCTCGGGTCTCCACCAGCGGTTGACAGCACTCTCACTGTGGTGTAATCCCAAGACGGAATCAGGGTCTGCGAGAGTCCACGTATGGGGAGATTTTGGCAAACCAGATACAACATAGAGCGAGGTCAGGGGTAATGTTGGCACATACGATGCTAATGGGGGCGCATCTCGAAGTGATCGAGTAGACACGATAGAATTGCGAGTGGAAGCAGGAATGGGCTCCATGCTCCTTCTGTGTCTTATACCAAGAATCCGGGAGGCCTTATCTGCGCGGCTAGGGGCGAGAGCGTTAGGACTCGAAATGGCGGGGGTGGTGATGGTGATATAATCGAGCTCGTCCGCAAGTGCGGCGTCGCTGAGGTCGCCAGGGGCTGAAGTGGAGTGAGATGTGGGAGAAGAAAGGTGATTATTCTGAACGGAGATGTTGATGATCGGAGCATTTGTGAGAGTGCCTGAGCCGGAAGGGCGCCCAGAGTCTTTCTTTGGGTCCACCTTCTGCGAAGCCTTATGTGTGCCCGCCCTGGTCTTCTTGTTGTGCTCAATGGACTGGTCAGAATAGCGAGACTTGAGAACCCTATCAGATGGAATTGGGCTGGCAGCTACGGCTGTTGCAGGGACACCCGGTCGCCGGGAAGAAGACATGAGTAGGACAATGAGGGGAAAGAAGGTAAAAGAGTGGGGACGATGATGATGGTGGTTCAGAGCATGCTGTAAATCTTTCTCCAGCTCAAACTAAAAAAAAAAACATATCAGCTCAGGCGTTCAGGGTCAGGACGCGTTAATCGTTTAACAAGAAATTAAAGAATTGATTTCCCAGAGAGGGCTCGTCCTCCTGCCCGCCCAGCAGCAACACTCAGCCCCCGAGCAGGCTCAACATTTGGCCAACGAATTGCTCTGTTTGTGTGCTCGACGCTCGTTTAAAGTTTTCTGGATAACTTGTGCGACAGAGGGCTCAAGGCGCGTCAACGTACGCGATCACATGACACTGGATCTCGATCGTTGCCTATCATTGCCTAACCAGAAAAGGTGATGGACGCTCCCACACACGCCACACAGGCACCTTCCAGAATGCATGGATCAGACCGATAACTTCAGCTTTCAACATCTTGTCCGCTGTGCCTTACCCTCCCTCTCAGGTGAGCGTTCAGCGCTGAGCACTGAGCCTGGAGCCGTGAGCTGCCTTGCGAGCCGCAACAGTGCAACTCGTCACTACCCTTAATGGAACGTTTCTTGTTTAATGAAATCAATTTCCTGTGTAACCATAGTGATCGCCACACGTAGGGCTGCCTCTGATCATGTGCAAGTACTTAAGTACATAGGGTGGACTTCTTATGTAGTGTGCTTTCTTTTTGAAAAAAAAAAAAAAAAAACTCGATAAGTACAAAGGCTGAACGACGGCAAAGGTTTTGTGAGAGCTTAGTCTATATACGAGGCCAAAAACCCTCCATGTACTTATGTAATTGGTGAGATACAGTCTGAACATAATAAAATGTACATAGTTATCATGGCCCAGACCGTCCATATTGAAATCCTCAGAATATATGTAACTGTTATGATATACTTATGAATACACTAGTCCTTCCAGGCAAATACATTTCTAAACCATGTCCAACCTCGCCCAGCATGGCCACTATCATCTACAGTTTGGGTCGAGTAAGCGCTCGAGTCGTGGACGATATCATCGCCTGGCTCAGCAGCCCCATCCTCAGTCATCTCATCTCTTTCATTCCTCAACCGACCCACCACCTCACCTTCGCTTACTGTCCGCCTTCTTTCCCGTACGCCACCAACATCATTGGGTACGTCGGCAAAGGGTCCACCGATTCCAAATCTATTGGGCCATCGTTTCCGCTCCCGAGGCGTGATTGTGAATCCCGGACTGAGGGGTGAGAGGCCGATCTGGAAACCTGTGCTCAGCGTAGGTACAGTGCCGAGGGGCGGTGAAAGAGATGCATGATGAGGACGACCAGGATGCGGAAAAGATACTGTTCGTGAATGCGCAAGTTGCGAAGTGGATGTTGAGCCAGTGAAATCGGCCGTAGGTCTCCGGGGGCGATGAGAGGGTATGCGTCGTACACCATATAGCTGCGTTTCAGCACGTCTGGTGGTGCTTTGGTTGAGCCGGAGCCGGCTGTGAATTCCTTGCCCGATACCATGATCCAGCCCATTGTTGGCTTCTGAAGAAGCTGGTATATTCGGCAAACTTGATTCTGAGCGTGTCTCACGTTCCATAGGTGCAGGTGCTTGACTCAGCGCCTGTTGGCGCGTCATAGCCACTGTTTCGGGGGATTGGATATCTTCTGGCTCCAAATAGAGAGCCACATCCCCTGATAGGTTGACAGTTTCCTCGTTCCAGGTCCCAATGTCTACGCCACCGCCGCCAGATTGAATACTGACAACCCACACACCGCACAGCAAAACGAATATACCTAGGGTGACTAGACCAAGGAAAGGTGGTGGGATGAGAGCGAATTGATCGAAATAAACAAGACCATTGACGATAGAGGATAGATTGTAAAAACAGAACGCAGCTATATCAACGTTATTAATCGTGGCTTCCAAGTGCCGTGGTATCACTTACAAGGGCAAACCAAGGTCGGATCGGCGAGAACCAAGGCCTTGTGGAGATACCACAACTGTAGAAGGGCGAAAATGATTAAACCAAGGACGAGAACCCACGCTTCCCATCTCCAGAATTGATTTTTCCCACCAAGAGTGAACAACAGTAATTCGACACCACTCTTTGCGAAAAGCAAGCACATCCCGGAGATGATACCGGAAAATGATGCATAGGAGATGGCGAGAAGCAGGCGTGTGCGGTCGAAGGATTTGAGGTCAGGATCTATGGGTTGCCTAGCCTTCGGTGGAGGAGAAATGGTCCCGGATTTGGGGTCTAGTAACGGGGTGCGTTCTGTAGAGTCATTAATTTCATCAAGACTGGTTGTAAGATTTGCAGCATGCGTTGGAAGATCGACATGAATAGATGAGGATGAAATATTCCTTGGGGAAGAATTGCAATCCGCTATGGATTTCGCAATTCGACGTGAAAGAGAATATTCGGTTATATGTGTCTGAGAAGTTTTACATGAAAAGAGATAGGCGAAATAGCGAATGAGAAACGCACGATAGAAAGACAGACAAAAGTCACAAATCCAAGGAGAGAGAAATATACAATGAATGTGGGGCGCCTGAAGAGTGCTAAAAGGTCTTCGAGAGAGCGCGTTTGTTCTGGGACGATGCCAAAGAAGGCTATCAAGATGGCACCTCCAGCAATAAGGATGGTGCCTAGTATCATCCACGGAGAGAAGACATCGCCAAGAAGTAAACGGGCGAAGAAGGCATTCCACAGCAGTGATACGGCACCCAGTGGTGCAAGGATGACGACCGGGAGAGAGGCAATTTGCACAAAAGACCCGAGAATGTTGGATGAGATAAATATGACGAAACCGAGCAACCACAGTCTGTAAAGTCAGTGGTCATTTGAGGAACACATGGAAATGGAAAGGACGGACGGTCTTCGATGCTCTACGCGTTGATGATGGTCTGGTAAAGATTGGTTCAAGACATGACTCTTTCGTTGGATGGTCAACCCAAGAGATTGAACGAAGGAAGAAATTAGGCCAATGATGATGCCGAGGGGTATGGACAGGCGATTTGAGGAGAACATATCGTTTTAGATGGTCATGGGAGCTGGTGTCGCCTCATCCAAAAATGGAAGGATGGTTTACGGAGACTCTTCTTATGTAATACGACAGAATATTCTCCACCGATCGAGACCTGTCTGGTCTTTAGTAGGTGAGACTAGAACGGATGACTTGTAGCTATATAATGCAGCCATCACTGGAAATTCTAGACATCCACCATGTCGAGTAATATGGATTTCACTGACAAGACACAACAATGCCTCGCTGAAGCAATTCAGCTCGCAAAGGACTATGCGAATGCACAAGGTATTTTATTCCTCCTTTTACACGCATCCTGTTACTGATATTTTTGTTTAGTCCATCCAGCCCATCTGGCATTCGTCCTCCTCAATGAAGGTGCATCGGAAGCACCAATGCCCGGAGAGCCTCAACCACAATCAGGAGGCGCCCCGCTTTTCGCGTCTGTAGTGTCAAGAGCAGGGGGTGACCCAGTACTCACTTATTTTTTTCCTTTACTTCTTAAAAATACTGATTAATTAAAAAATAGGTAGCCGTTAAACGAAGCGTTCAGAAGCAAATCGTTCGTTTGCCTACTCAAAGTCCTCCACCAGATGAAACATCACTATCTTCCGCTGTTCTCAAAATTCTCCGCGAAGCTCAGTCCCTCCAAAAGACAATGCACGACTCTTACATCGCTCAGGACCATATTCTATTGGCGCTTATCCAGGATTCATCCATAGCAACTGTGCTGAAAGAGAACAATCTAACCGAGGCCGCTCTCAAGACTGCCATCCAACAAATACGCGGTAACCGACGCGTAGAATCGAAGACGGCCGAACAAGGCTTCGATGCCCTGCAGAAATATGCTGTCGACTTGACGGCCCTGGCGGAGGAGGGCAAAATTGATCCTGTTATTGGCCGGGACAACGAAATTCGACGCACCATCCGTATTCTTTGCCGAAGGTGTGTCCATGTCCTATCCTCGCAATTTTTATCCTATTCAGTTTTCTTTTAGAACGAAAAATAATCCAGTCCTCATTGGTGAGCCTGGTGTTGGAAAGACAGCCATCGTAGAAGGCCTTGCCCAGCGAATTGTTAAACGGGATGTTCCCGCGAGCCTCATCTCCCGCTTGTATTCCCTCGACATGGGCGCCCTCATGGCTGGTGCGAAGTACAAAGGAGAGTACGAAGAACGTATTAAATCTGTCCTCAACGAAGTCGAGAAGGCGGGTGAGGATGGTTCTGGCGTCATCCTTTTTATCGACGAGCTGCACCTCATCATGGCTGGTCGGGGGGCAGAAGGTGGAGGTATGGATGCCGGAAATCTCTTCAAGCCTCTCCTTGCTCGTGGCAAGCTGAGGTGCATCGGCGCCACCACTCTCTCGGAATACCGCAAGTATATCGAAACCGATCCAGCTCTTGAAAGGCGGTTTGCCCAAGTTATTGTCAATGAACCTTCCGTTTCGGACACCATCAACATCCTGCGTGGTATTCGTGAGAAATACGAAGTGCACCACGGTGTTCGCATTCTTGATGGTGCACTTATCACCGCAGCGACTCTAGCCCACCGATACTTAACCTCGCGACGGTTGCCCGATTCCGCCATTGATGTAGTTGATGAAGCATGTGCCAGGTATGTTTTCTGACGAATTCGAATTTTCCTGATGCTTAAGCGTTTATTCAGTGTTCGGGTAACTCGCGAAACGGAGCCAGAAGCCATCGATAAATTGCAAAGAAGGAAGCTAGAGCTGGAAGTCGAAATTCACGCGTTGGAACGTGAGAAAGACACGGCGAGCAAAGAGCGACTGCAGGTGGCCCGAAAAGCAATCGCAGAAGTTGAAGAGCAGCTTCAACCCCTCAAAGCCGCTTACGAGAACGAGAAGCAGCGCGGAAACGAGATTAACGGGGTCAGAAAGAGGATGGATGAGCTGAAAGCCAAAGCTGAAGAAGCAGAGCGACGGTAAGTTTTCCCGTTCACCTTCGAATCAACATATACTTAACTTCTTTGCTAGATACGACCTTGCAACCGCATCCGATATTCGTTACTATGCCCTGCCAGACCTTCAAGCTCGGCTCGAGCAACTTGAGGCAAAGAAGGCTGTGGAGGATGCCGCAGGCAATGGAGGCATGGACACCGTCACGCCAGATCAGATCGCAGAGATCGTCGCAAAATGGACGAATATTCCTGTCACTCGCCTCATGACGACTGAAAGGGAGAAGCTTCTGAAGCTAGAGAAAGTTCTTTCTGACAGTGTGGTTGGTCAGGCTGATGCAGTCAAGGCTGTGGCGAATGCGATCAGGCTGTCCCGTAGCGGTCTTTCGAACCCCAACAGACCTATCGCTAGCTTCTTGATGACAGGGCCTTCTGGTACAGGTAAAACTCTCCTCGCAAAAACGGTTCGTGTCTTCTCTCCTTCCGTATTACGTTAAACAAGTCGTTGATTCTTTTTCCAGCTCGCGACTGTGTTATTTGACTCTTCCGACACCATGATCCGGATCGATGCCTCCGAATATTCAGAGAAACACTCAATCTCCCGACTCATTGGTTCTCCACCGGGATACGTTGGATACGATGCCGGAGGCCAGTTAACTGAATACATCAGACGCAAACCATACTCCATCATCCTTATTGACGAAATTGAAAAAGCTTGCCGAGAATTTGTTACATTGTTCTTGCAGGTTTTGGATGATGGCAGGTTGACCGATGGTCAAGGGCGAGTAGTTGACATGCGCAATACCGTGATCATGATGACTTCTAATCTTGGTGCTGCCTATCTCAACGACATGAATGACGGCCCCGTCAACCCCCAAACAAAGGCTCTTGTCTCAGGCGCCATTCAAGCACACTTCCCTCCCGAGTTTATTAATCGTATTGATGACATTATCATCTTCGTGAGTTCCTTTTTCTCCTTTTAATTCCTCTCCAACGTTGACGACATATTGTATTACCTTTTTTTTTTTTTTTTTTTAAGCGAGCGCTCTCACATAAAGATATACTCAAAATTGTCGATATCCGTCTTAAAGAGATCAACGACCGGTTGGCCGACCGCAAGATCGAGCTCGACGTGGACCTCGAAAGCAAGAACTACCTTATGTCCATTGGGTATTCACCCACTTATGGTGCTCGACCACTTAACCGAGCTATCCAAAGCGAGATGCTCAACCCCCTTTCCGTGCTCATTTTATCCGGCCAAGTCTTGGATGGTGAAGTAGTGCGCGTTCGGTTCGACGGGCCTCACAATCGCCTTAAAGTCTTGCCCAACCACGAAGCTGCAGCTGGTGCAATGGACGTCGACGGTGGCGATTTCAGCGACGAAGATATCGAAATCGAAGAGATGGATTAAAACCACGTATTCCTTTCCTTCTTGTTAGGGGTTCTGTACTCTGCAGCTGGCAATAACCACTTACACTAATAATACTAATAATTGTATCACTAGATGTGCAAGAGATTGCAGACATTTTGTAAAGTAGCATATCCAACATGTATTCATTTTCAATCATATGTTTGCAGTCAATGCCTGAAAGTAATTTATGTAACTTACATGGATGATGGTTTTTGTTTGAGCCAGGTCAGTGAACGGATGGAAGCGGACTTACATGCCTAAAAGAGGAAGGTGTGGGGGTATGTAAAGTTGAAAGTTGCCACCACACCATGTTCAGTCGCCGTGCCCTTCAACATCTCAACCATGGGCTAATAGGCCTCAAACGATGTGCTTCTACATCTACACTTACTACTGCTATTAAAACCAACGATGCTGCTATTACCAAGAAGGAGGAAGCTCCGGTAGCTCAACAGGCCCCAAACTATGCCACAACCTGGTCGACAAGCCAGCGTCCTCGTCCAGGACCAGCTTCTGGACCAAGATTTGAACAGACTGCGATGAACCTCCAACCGAACCCACTCAGCGCGATGCAGCTCGTTGCAGAGGAACCCATACGGCTGGTGCAAGGACGGAAGGCGGTCTGCGATGGTGGTACGTGTAGATTCTGTTGTGTCGTATCCATGCGGGTCTCTGACGTGTTTGGTTATATGACTTGTGCGGAAATTAGGAGGAGGACCCTTGGGACACCCAAAAATTTACATTAACTTGGTACGTCCAATGCAGGCGTCGAGAAATCGGCCTTGGCTTCGCATTAAATGTCTGCAATGCTCTTATACTTATGGTCAGGATCAACCCGGCCCTCGTGCATGCGGGTATGTAAAACCTTTCCTTCTTAAACCTTTTGGGCGCGAATGGCTGAATAGATGCCTAAATGGCCATTGCTTCTCATTAAAGATACTGGTATGTGTCTTCACCCGATATCGGCGATACTGTTCACTCACCTGGCCCGGTTTCCTGCAGTGGCGTCCGGTTCGAACAAGACCCCCATCATCACCACCATTGATAGATCCTGGTATCGTACAAAACAATAGACTACACGTTGAAATTATTTCATGTTCGAACTGAAAGTAGACAAATCAAGCACATGTAGGTTTGTTGTGTCCTTTCTGGATCTGGATTATCCTGCTCTCCAGATGTTGATGTTACATGCACCGGAGAGCATAAAAATACATACTGTCTGTCTACTACTATACGTAGCTTCCCGGGCGTTGGTTAGTGTAACTAGCAATGGGTAGGTATGGTACGAGTGGAAGAGAACAAATTAAGAGAATTGCGAAAACAAAGGGTTCATTATGTGTATGCCGCTGATACAACCTCCTGAGTACAACGAGTCAAATGAATGATGCGGGTGCGAGGACAGCTGTCGTCGACGAATGTGGGGAATGACAAGACCAATGAACGAAGAAAGACCAACGACAAAGAAAAAGAGCAGGAAATAAACCAAGGGAGTGTGTCTAGCAGGAGAAGATCAAGCTTCTGCTGGTGTTGTGAAAACCATGGGTGAGAGTGGTGGATATTCTCCTCCGGCCACTGCTTCCAACTGAGAAAAGGGAGGTAGGGCATTAGGTGATGGTCGTCGGTCGCCAGTTGGGGGTGGTGGTAATGGAGGTGGCGGTAATGGAGGCTGAATGGAGTCATCAGGGACCAGGCCATCCGTAGGGTCCCACTTGTAACTCACCACTTTGAATATCGGATTGATTGCAGATTTAGCAGATTTGGGCGTATGCCCGGAGCTCGGTGGATACCCATAAGAGCTCGGCGGGTGCCCATACGGACTTGGAGGTAAAGGAGGTAGCTGGCCGTTCAAATCCAGTGGACTATGAGGCGCGCTAGCGCATGAATGGAAGCGGGGAGATATTGAAAAGTATGATGGTGATTGTGTTCGGGAAAGGAGGTCATCCTTGTGTTGTTGGACCTGCATCCAAGGCGGAGAAGGGGATAGCGAAGGAGATATAGTAGGCGAGAGCGAAAGTAGTTGAAGTGGTGGAGGGGATACACTGCCAGAGAGGTGAGATGTGACAGATGCTTGAGTTCGGAAGTCGTGCGCCAGTTGACCTTCCAGAGAGAAAGAATTAGATGAACGAGCAGATGGAGGAAAGTCGTCGAAAGACGTCCGCAATGATGATCTCGAAGTTCGTCTACTAATACCGTACAAACTGGGCCGATTTCGTAACCGAGACGGTCCAGGGTCGCTGTCCACTGTGGCGAAAGAAATGGAAGACATGCGGCTAATGCTGTGAACATCTGAGGACGACATGGAGTGGTCGTCATCAAACTCGCGCCTACGAGCTTTGGAAATGCGCTCCGAAGGTCCTCTCCACTCCCGTTCCCTATCCGGGGGTGCGAGTAGGGATTCGGGTTGTAGGAACTTCCCAGCGGCTGCGTTGATTGTGTTTGACCCCACAGTATTCCCGTTTGCGTGTTGATCACGACGAACAGGACCAGAAGAAGGATGTTTGCCTTTGGGCTCCATGATCTCGACAGGTTGTTCAGAACCACCACGCCATTCGATATCGTCCCCAACATTGTTCCGCAACATTTGTTGACGTTTGATGATGACGGCGCGAGCCTGTTCCCGAGCATTCCTCTCAGCAAGCTTGCGCTTCTCGAGCTCGGCTTCACGGTGTAGGCGTTGGGCTTCCTTCTTGTTCAGGTTATGGATCTTCTTGGCATCACGTACATCTTGTATGGCTTCGCGAACAGGCGATGGCTCCCGCAGCGATCTGCTGTCTGTGCTAGACGACTTTGCGCGCTTCCGTGAGGGCGGGAACACAATAGCTGGGCTCGCTTCATCCACAGGAGGAAGAGGGTTATGATGCGACTTTTCACCACTAAACATCCCTAGACCCCACCCTCTGTGCTTCTTTCCGAATGATAAAGCGCCCAGTTTGCCCAGTTTATTGCCGTTCTGTACAAGGTTGGTGTGGGCATTGCTGTGGATAGGCTCTGCTGCCCGAGGGGGGTCTTGAACCATTGGAGAATCATGCAAGTCAACAACACGGCGGTTGACGTGGGGATGTGGATGGGTTGCGTCTTGAGGCAATGCAACATCCATAGGATAATCGGCCTGTGAATCTGGCCAAACCTTCGAAGGATCAAGGTCAGGTTGAGGATTGGGATGTCGATAGTCATTATGCGCGACAATAGAGTTCGGGGGTGGAGGGAATTGGGGTTGGGGCGCGGGAATAGGATAAGGTATACGGTGAGTAATAGAAGCATCAGGGAATTGTTGTGGCTGATGCAAGGTGTGGGCAGAATGCGAATACGCGGGCGGAGTGATATGAGGTAGTGAGACTAATGATGGATGTGAGTGGGTATGGGTCCCGTTGGCGTATGTTGGTATTGTGGGGATGGAAGAAGTAGAAGTCGATACTTGTATCCCTGGTGGTATGGTGATATGGTTTCGGGGTATTGTTTCTTGCAAATACACATGCTCGAGACACTGTCGACTCGTAAGTCGCTTATCAGGATCATAGCGTAAGAGATCTCGGATACAGTTGACCAACGACCTTGGAACTGTTTTCTCAAATAAGGAATAAAAGTCCTTGGGCTCCACCTGAAAATTTCAGCTTCGACCATGGATTCCTTGTCAAAATGAATATTACATACCTGGGGAAATTGAAATCCAATTGACTTCGCAAGTTTGTTTCCCTTGAGCCAAGGACCGCCGCCTATCTGACTCCCAGATAAATCAACGCCATATCCATCTGAAGGATCCCCCAAAATTTCGCATATCCTTGCCACCTGATCCACTTGATCTGAACCTGGAAAGAGTGGTCGCAAATTGACAAGCTCGGCCATAATCGTACCAAAAGCCCACATATCGACAGGATTCGAATAGTCACGACTGAGGAGTAACACTTCTGGGGCACGATACCAGCGCGTGGAAACATATTCTGTGTAGGGAGGAAGGCTTCTTGTCTCTCGGGCGAGTCCAAAATCCGCCAGCTTGATAATAGCAACGACGTCCTTCTCTTTCGGAGGGTGCGGTGGCGCGATAGGTGACACGGAGGTGTAATCGAAAAGACCAGTCGTGGTTACTAACACATTCTCTGGCTTCATGTCACGGTGAAAGTAACCGTTTGAGTGGATGTGATCAAGACCCAGCACTATTTGATGGAAAATGGAGGAGACAAGACCGCCCGCAAGGGGACGGCCTTTGCGGGCCTTGATGAGATGATATAGATTGCCCTCCATCGACTCGAACACAAAGTAGAGTTCCTTGGTGTCTGGAAGGAGAAAGAAATCGTACAAGGGAATGACATTTGGATGAAAAGGAATTGCGCGCAGCGACTGAAGACAGACAGTTGACACGCATATGTCAATACGAAGAGCATGTCACACACCTCGAGTTCCTTGAGTTTCTGGCACTCGTCCCAACCTCCTTCCCACCTCTTTTTCATGAGCTTGACTGCCACCAGGCGTTTGCCTGCCCACTCCGGTCTTGCCCCTGCGCCACGCTGCATTGGAGAGAGTGGTGTATTTGGTGGGAGTGTTCCGTGCCAATCGCAAAGCCAAACCGTCCCAAAGGAGCCATCTCCCAGAACCTTGAGTGGTGTGTACGAGCGCGTCGAACCTAGAAGGGAGAATGAGGGATGAGGGGTTAAGGAGGGTCATTGAACATACTGCTTTGTGAGCTTCCAACGAGGAGACGATTGTCCTGTATTGACACGCTGGGGATTCCGACGACAGTAATAGGCGCCTTGGAGAGCGGTGCTCGTGGGGGAGGGGCACGGTTTGGGTTATGTTGACCATGGCCATCTTGGGGCGATAAATAAATAAGATTTGGATAACTTGGAGTAGCTCGGGGGTGGAAATACCTTGCATTTGGCCGGGAGAATGGGATTTTGGGTGTCGGAGATGGATGTTAGAACATAGAAATAAAGATAAGACGTTGTTCGTTGGCGGGGACAGACGACTTGGCGAAAGAAGCCGTCCACAAGGTCGAAAAAAAGAAGACTACCGAGTAGCAAAGTTCGGGTGTCGTCCGGTTCAGTCCAAATGCGGACTTTGATCGAACCAATCGCTCGGGTCAGATCTCAACCAAGCTGGTTTGCATTCTACACGACATAACTAATACGGCACCTCGTGGAACAGTTTCGACACACTCTCTCCGTAGTGGCTCCGTCGTATCACTTCCCCAAGCACCTTCCCAATGTCGATCACCTCAATCTTCGAGCATCCCGCCTGATTTGCGTTCTGTGGTAGCGTGTTCGTGACAATCAGCTTCTCCAGATTGCTCGCCTCTATTGTCTCCAGTGCATTCCCACTCAGAATTCCATGTGTCACAAACCCAAACACCTTCAACGCTCCCGCCTCTGACAGATGCGACGCTGCAAGACACAGCGTCCCACAAGTGTCCGCCATGTCGTCCACTAATATCGCAATTTTGTCTTTCACGTTCCCAACAAGTACCATGCGTGACACCTCGTTTGCCTTTTTTCGCTCCTTGTGGAATAATGCGAAATCGACGCCAAGCCGGTCTGCTATAGATGTTGCCCTGCCGAATTGTTAGTTTTCTCCTCATTCAATTGCTCCACTTGTCTCCTTACCGCTTAGCGCCACCTGCATCGGGAGACACAATTACCACATCATCGACGTTGAAATGTGTCCTAATATATAAAATTGCCGAAGGTTCCGCATAAAGCTGTAGATTCTCAGTCAACTCCCGAATAAACAAGGGTTGCGGGCATCCTCACGCTAATGCCGGGGGTTTCAATTTAAGATCGGCCTCAGAAGACTTGCAAGTTACTCACTTATCAACCGGAACATCAAAGAAACCCTGAATCTGAGAGGCATGGAGATCCATCGTCTGTAGGTGACGATGAGCAATTGTTAAACGCCTTTCACAAAGGGATCCACATACGATAACATGGTCACAACCTGCTTTTTGGATCATGTTTGCCACCAGTTTGGCAGTAATAGGCGCCCTGCTTTTGTCTTTTTTGTCCTGTCGCGAGTAGGGGAAAAGTGGAATAACCGCAGTAATTCGTTTGGCACTCGCAATTTTACAGGCATGGATCATGATGCAGAGCTCCATGAGAGCGGTATTCACGGCACCACATCCAGTGTTGATAATGTATACATCATCCTCCCGCACCGACTCTGCGATGGTGACGTTCGTTTCGCCGATTCCACTTCGTGTTATCTCGGCTTTTGAAAGGGGTAGCCCAATGCTGAATGAATATTCGAATTCAAGGAATTGGTGGGGAGAAGAGAAGAGCTCTACCGTCGTGCAATGATCTCGGCAAGTTCAGGGTGGCTTGTTCCTGCAAATCCATGAACCAGAGAAGTGATTTTACAAGAGGTAGTATTGCGCACCCGAAAAGATTTTGATCCCACTGCCATTCAACATGTTTCCCTTCTATCCCCTAGTAACGACAACGGTAGAAATGGAGTTCAGTTAATGTGGGATGAGTGTTCGTGAAAAGGAGGCTACGGAGCGTGGTGTGAAAGGTCTGATATTTTTTTGGCAAAAGATAACACTCGGTCACATGCTGGCTCATGTCGCGAAACGAACCGGCCACTCGGCGAATAATCGTCCCGTGTGTTCTTCCATCACTGATTCTCTGGACATGACAGGAAGCTGCCAGTTCCTCCAAAGTTCCAAAGTCAGGTTAGCTCCTTCATATAAAAGAAAAGGTGTGACCAGGACTATCTGCAGTTGTTTTGACACCTCGGGTGACATCTAGCCTCAAAGATATTTTAACCTATTAATATTCGGACGCCCTTGCTTTTTGGAGATTCTACGAATGCCAAAAAATAAACCGCATACATATCCCAACTCCATTCATGGTACAGTGTAGCTGCCGCTTTGCTTTCCTATAATAAAATTGTACATTTCGGTTCCGAGAACGTTCAGATATACGTAGCTATAGTAGTTCGGTTAAGTGTTATGATCATGAGCTGGCTTGATGCCCCATATGATCATAATACAGTCGGCATACATACTCCTTGGTGGACGGCTCAAGTTATGGGCTATCAGGGGTTATGGAGGGGATGCTATATATAAATTGCGAAAATCAAAGAGAAATTTGCGTATGATAAAGAGGTTGTGGATTATGGTTGTGCAAATCCCCACCCACCAAGTTAGTGGACAAAAAAGTTGAGAGATTTCTGGCAGGGTTTAACGTTTATGGGTTATCCAAGTCCTGGGCTGTGAGGTGTCGACTATACATAGACGTTTAACTTAGTACTTACGCTTGTGAATTATCTAACTTGAAAGAATACTCAATGTCTCTCCCTCTGATCGAGTCTCAACAACTTGAAATCTTGAGTTCTGTCACTCAAATCAAGCTAAACGTATACATACTCAAAAGTTGACAAGCGAAGGGTCACTTATCCGACGAAAAAGTACACAAAACAATTGCACACTTCTGAGATTATAAGCTTGACGGTATCGATACAAATTCAGATTACTACATGACACCACACAAATACTAATAAAACCACGAAGTAGCTATGTACGAAGAATGAATGTTGGGGCAGAAAGTAGAGTGGCTCCTTTCGGAATCTTCAAAGAAGAAAAAACAACAAATGAATGGGTACGAGAGTCTTCGTAATACGCGTAAACGCGACATAGAGGATACATGACGGACACAAAATAGGCCTGAAGATGAGGCATCGTGCAAGTTGAGTGCGTATGTATCACAACCAACAAACCAGCAAACTGATTATTAATATTATTGATGCAGCTGGGCAGGGACTGGTGGCTGCTGGTACGGCCGACCATTGAGGATCGACAAAAGAGTCACGGGGGTAGGATTATTGGAAGCTACACCAAGAGGCACATTGAGATTGCTTGAGGGATGTGGGCTTGAAAGCGGCGGCAGAGGCGTTGGAAAGCCGTTCATTGCTGGGGGAAAGTATGATACAGGAGGCAAGGGAGGTGGACCAACATTATATACTTGAGGTGGCCGCTGCTGCTGCATAAGCTGTGGGCCTGTTTGAAAGTTCGGGCTAACAGGCCCGAGGCGAGAACCGTTGATAGCCGCAAGAAGATGATTTTGGTTCATGCTGCCACTTCCCGTCGGATTGTGGGTTGGAGCGCGGTGGAAAGCTTGACTTGTTCTGGATCTTACTTGGAAATGGTCTTGTGCCAATGCATCAGAAGAATAATGGGATTGCAGATTAGCCGGAATGGGTCCTGGATGATAAGAGGAATAAAGATTGCTAGGGTTTGAGAGTAGGTGAGGAGGAACAGAGGAAGGTGGCTGTGGATAGCCGTTAGGGATGGGACCTCTGCCAGCCATGGCAGCGCGGGCAGCAATTATGGGAGCCATCCTGGCAGATTCATCGGCCACTGATTCGAGCAAAGATAGTTGTTGAAGTCTTTTTGCTGAGGTCGGAATTTCAGCTGCCCGCGACAGGTAGGGTGAAATATCTGCAGTTGATGAAACCCGACGAGAAGTTTGGGAAGTTGAAAATGTGGATGATGTGGCAGCAAGTGGAGTCGCGGTTCTTGTCGATCGAGAGGTGTTGTGCTCGATAGGTGCTACATTCTCTTCCGAGGGTTGAGGACCAAGATGAGGGCTTAGGGAGGTAAAGGTTGAATTTGCACATTTTAGAACATCTTGTAGTTGTTCTTCGTTTTTTGGAACCGAGGATAAGCGAGAAAGCGGGTCGGGCGCGACAGAAGGATGTCCTTCAGAGTTATCAAAAACGGGCATTATATGCGAGGCTACCAGGTCGCCCCTCGTTTTGTGACGAGTAGCATTTTCAGAGGACGTTACAGCTGAGAGCGTTAAAGAAGATAACAACCGAGCAAGATGCGAATCCGGTTCCGCATTTTCTGAAGCTGGATTGATTACAGAATCCGTTTGCTTTTCTAAAGGGATTTCTGGACTACCACTATGTGTGAATGACGATTGTGTACCGGACTCCTGAATTGAGATAGGGTGTGTGAATGCAGGTTGAGTCTTGGTGGTGGCTTGACCTTTTCTTTGCTTTCCAGATTTGCGCAGGTTATCAGCATTTTTTCGTCGCTTGATGATTTTCTTCAGTTCGTTGCTATAAATTTTTAATACCGCTAAGTGACTGTAGATTATGTTATGAAGGAGGAATCTCACACTATAAATGGTGTTATCATATAAAATCGAGCAGCGTATTTCGATTTCGGAGCTGGAGGATCCGCAGACTTCGGCTTGGAAGTAAGAAGATCCGACAACTTAAACCATTCAATTTTCTAGAACCGGTTCATAAGCACGAAATCCAAAACAAATGACTGATAAGCCATACACTGATTTCCTTGCGAGTTTTTGTTTTGAAAGGATAATCTTCTGGCACGCCAAACACAACGAATAGCGTCACCTGTTGCTCATCTCTCATGGTAAATTTAATGAAGTTCCCAGGTTCTAGTTCATTGGCTATGTTGTATCCTGTTTCTTCCAACACCTGCAAGGTGTAAGAGGGGCGAGCCTTGTATGGGAGCAGCATTCATACCTCTCTTGTTGCACAAGTAGCCTCCGGTTCGGTCTCGTTTATCTTCCCTTTTGGAAACCCCCACCCTGATGACGATTTCCAACCTTTGACGAGGACGCACTAAGTATAGTTCCGGGTTAGAACCAAGTACGACGACTTCCAGGAGGTGCACACCTTATCCATAGTATCATTAAGCATTATAGCTCCACATACGGGTACTTTGGTCTTATATTGCATAAAATTGTGGTATATTTCCTCGTGTGCGGAACTCCACTGTTGCAGAAGGGGGCATGCTTGAAAAAGCATCTCCGAGAATTTCTTTAGCGGCAGAGAAGGAAGTCTGGTGTTTTGTTCGCGAATGAAGTCTTCGTAGAACCAATGTCTAGATATTTTGGGATTAGGTTTATTCCGAGCCTTTGAAAATCACGCACGCTTGCTCTACTTGGAAACAAACGCGTTCCAGTGCTAGTTCTTCATCGGGAAGATTCAGAATAAACCGGCTATTGGACAAGGTCATCATCCATGTGTAAAATGTGAGTAACGAAACCAAAACCTTGACAGGTCGTCGAGGACCTCTTGCTGAGTGGCATCTTTATAGGAGAAGCGAGGTTGTGAGTCTGTGTAATCGGCGGATGTAATCTCTGGCGATGAGGATGATGAAGAGGCCATTAAAATTGAAAAGAAGAGGATGTTATGATGGTGCACGCCCTATGTAAGCGGTGTGATAAAAGCAAGAGAAAGTAGATTGGGAGTGGTTCACAGTGGAGAGGTTCAAGTGGGAAACAATCCAATCAGGGCATGTGACAAATTGCTGACGTAAACAATACACCGGTACGATTTCTCGTCAAGGCGTTACTTGATACTGTCACACGAATGTGAGGATAAATAATAAATACTGTGTACTTATAATACAATGCCAAAGTCCTACTTGAAGCCCATGCGCCGAGCATAATCTTTTTCTTCCTGGATAGTGAGGCGATCTGTGCCAGTCCAATTTGCAGAGCTCGTACGAGCACGAAAGCGACTGGTCCTCGTCTTGAAGATCTCCTCCATTCTGAGAGGACGAACAGCTCCGAAAATTTCATCAGGGTTAATCGTGCTCTGCATCTCAAGGGCCTGACGAAGTTCTGGTGATTGTGCCCATTCCGGGGGATCAAATGTACGAACACGGTCTTCGTCATCCGAATCTGAATATTCGCTGTTAATGTCTGGCAGCTCAATGCTTTCGCTTGGAATAATGGGTTCAATTTGCTTCGACGCATTGAGTTGGGCTTTAGCGCGGGCCGCCATTTGTGATTGGACCAATTGAGAGGGCTGGGAAATATCGTCATCGAGTGGGACCTGTTGAGCCTGGGCCTTGCCCTTATTCAAGGAAGTCGAGGATTCTGGACCAAATTTGGATTGGTCAAAATTCAAACCAGATGTCAAAACAGCTGGTTGGCCCATCTGGGCAAACGCGTATGACGAATTGAGGGTAGTAGGCTGTTTGAATGCCGTTTTCAAGTGAGATTTGCCCATTAGCAAACCCGCTCCCGGTTTCTTGATCTCCTGTTTCTTCTCGTTCTCGATTTTCCGCTTCTTGTGGGCTTCCTCGTCCTGAATCATAACCAATTAATGACTGTTTAGTTGCACAGATAGACCTTACCTTTTTGGCGACAGAGGATTTGAGAGGCCTTTTGTCCGTAAGTTCTTCTCGTTCCTTCTTTCGACGTTCAGCTTCTTCTTTCATCTTGCGGTCTTCTTCCAAAGCTTTCGCTCTCTCTTCCTCTGCCTTCCTTTGGAGTGCAAGGTGTCTCCGACTCTCCATTTCCTTGAGACGTGCTGCCTTTTTATCGGCCTCTTCTTGTTGCTGAAAGTGGTTTAAAATTCAAACTTGAGAAGAAACCAATGAACGCACCCTTTTGGCAGCAACGGCCGCCATCTGCAAGACCTTCTTGACTTCGGGTTGTTTCTTCTTGCTTGTGCCCAAGGCACTGCTTAGAAGCTTAGACGCTTGCCCAAGGAATCCAACTTGCGATTGAGATGACTCAGATGATGCCATTGACATTTGGCTCTGACTTCTCGGTATCTTCGCCTTATATATGCAGTTGTCAGATCTCCTTCTCGACAAGAAAAAAGTCAAGCTTACCTCGGTGTTGTCCCTTGGCGATGCAAGGATGATCTCTTCAAGTTTTACATTGTGCGGAAGGGCAGCTTCATCCTCTGGTTCTTTGAACATCTCCATATCGAAGGCCCCAGGAATTTGATGGCTTGTTGATGTTGAATCCTTTTCGTCTCTGATCTCTCGAATCGGTGACGTCTTCACGAGAGGATCGGTATCTGCTCGTTGACTCTGGGATGGTAAAGTACTCCAAGTCATGCTGTCCTCCTTCGATCCACTAAATGTCCATTGCACTCCGGCTGCAAGCTTTTCGTCCGCTGACCAACTGTCGTCCTCGTCACATATCTGTGGATTCCGAGGTTGAGACTGAGTTCCATATCCAGTGGTATATTCGGTGTCTTGAGTGCCATGCATCCAGGTGGGAGCATCATCGTGTTCAAACAGCTGGTCCGACTGGACACTTTCGAGCGTAGAGTGTGTCGTAAGCGAATTAGTAACTTTTGTCTTGGGCGAGGATTTGAAGGCAGAAAATTGTGCTAATGGTGGTGTAATTGATTTGTTTGCAGCCGGTTGTGGCGGAATAAAAACAGGGTAAGGTTTGTTGAACACAGGCGCACTGGGTAATATAACAGGATTCGCTAGAGGCGGGGAATTTGGAGGGGTGGTAGACGCGCTCTTACGATCTAAAAGTGTTTTGTTTTGAAGAGGGATGCTATGTGTATCTTGCAAGCCGTTCTCGGGAGCCTTGTGCTTTTCCTTAACCCGACCTTCTAAGGGAAACAGATCGGATATGCTCAACCGACCCTCGTTTTGCAGTGTCGAAGATTTAGTGGCTGTTTCTTCTTCCTTGCGATCTCTTTCTGCCACCTTGGCTTCAGCAGCAGCTCGAGCTTCTGCGAGGGCAGTCGCTGCACCACCCCCAAGACTCCTTCCCATTGTTTTGTTAACACGAGCACCTAAACCTTCTACCGTCTTCTTTAGGCGATCCAAAACACCTTCCTGACCAGGTTCTAGCATTCCGTGAACATGTTGCATTTTGGGACTTCTCGTTGCCATTAACTCCTCCTGAGCTGTTTCGCACGGGTCCTTTGATTTGCGTGGAGCAGTCTCTCCTTCTTCGACCTTCAGCACTTTTGTCTGACGTTCTCCGTCTTCAGGCTCAAAATGAGGTGTGGCCGGAGAGTCTTCACTCTTTCGTTTGGTGCCGTGTGGTGCGGATGAGTATACGCCCATCGGTTGAACAAAAGGTTTTTTTGTTGTTACTTCGAGGGCTTTGACTTCCCTAGCCTTCATTAACCAAGACGTTCGTTTCCCAGCCACAGGTAGCCCAGGTGTCGCGGCTCCAAGCATCGCCGTAATCACTGACGGGTCACGAAGGTGGCGTATAGATTTACGGAGAGGCATGGGTTCAGGAAGGGTCGGGAAAGCCACAACAGAAGGTTTCTCGACTGATTTTTGGTCAAGCGGCGGGATTTCCTCTTGAACATCTGCCATTGCAAAGTCCTCTTCATTGGAAGATTGAGCGCCTGCATGAGAAAAAGCCTCTTCGTGAGTGACTGATGCCTGGCGTTTGTTGGCAGAGATCGGAAACATTTCCTTCGGTTGAATATCAACTCTACTGGAGAGGACAGGGGAGGCTAAAGGGATTGAATAGAAAGTATCTCTTGATGCAGTCGAGGATATATTGGTATCATGGTTGGAGATGTTCAGAACTGCTTCCGGTGATTTGTGGTGCGCTTGACTTGCCACTGCCGAAGCTAGGAGAGGAGACCTGCATACACTCTTCATGTGATCATAAGTAGAAGTTCTCGCTCTTTCCGAAGATTCGTCATCTTCTGCGATCACAGACAGGTCATTTTGTCCAATCGAAGAATGAGGAAGGAAGTCGTGCACCGGGGTTGCCAACGACGGCACTTGCTGTGGTCTTCCGGTCAGGGTATCGTTTCCGGGTTGAATGGGAAGAAGCGGGGACCGCGGAGGCTTGCTTCCAGCAGGACCAGTTAGACCATCTTTGCTTGAGCGGATTTCTGCTTCGGCTATCTCGCCACCATCTTGCTTAGACTTTACATTGAAAAGGGCTGTCTGGAAGTTGCTTGGGGCGAGATTTTCTGTCTCGCATTCATTCTATAGTTTTATCAAGACTTGGACGTATGAATGACGGAATTTGGAAGCGCACGTCGGATGTAAACGAAACGGCATTTCCCAACTTTGACGACACAAATTTGGGTTTCTTTGCAATTGCCTTCTTTCGACCGGGCGTCTTAACAAGCTCTATGAGAGGGCTGGAAGCCTAGTGAATTCCAATATGGCAATTGATTTGGTATGTGAACCTACTCTTGCTTTGCGCCATAAATAATGTTGTCTAAGTAGTCATCAAGGAACAAGAAACCGTAGGTTTGAACCTGATCCTTGAAGTCCTGACGACCCGAATCATTCGCCATAGTTAGACGAATTGAATTTGACCAGCTTAGAAGACCTGGGTGTGTCATAGTTGCAGTTGAAGGTGGTTAATTTGATTGTTGAATGTTACTTTCATAATCACTGTCACAGTAGTAAGTACCGCGTCCTGTCATGTGACCGCATTCTGTGTTAACACCAGGTCACGGGGTTTGACCAAAATAGCTCTTAAGCATGTCCCAACCACACGTCGAATTTCGCAATATACCGGACCCTTCTCCATCCCCTCAATTAACTCGTTCTCTTTCCCTTGATGCCTACCTCCAGTCGGAGACAGACCTCTCCGGGAAAGGTTCTTTAGAGCAACTCGACGAAGACGATCTCACAGAAGAGCAGCTTCGTGTTCTCTACGAGGATGAAGAAATCGACAGATTTCTTACTCTCTTTTCTGCTGTTCGTAGCAACTGTTCGACTCATCAGTGAGTTCAAATAATGCTCATCAAGGGTGCTACAGTTTGTCAGGGAAGTTCAAGCACCAGATAACCTAAAGGCGAAATTTTCTGGAGGTGAAGCTATAGAAAGCTCCTCGGAGGAAGGTGATTGGACCCCAATCTATCCGAGCGACCCTCCACGTCCCATCAACACCTTCTCATCCTCAAATTATCGGAGTGTCTCTGAAGAAATCGCCTATGTGGGTTTCCAACCTTGTTTTTTCCATATACTTATGATTTTTTTTTAGCAATACCTGTTGCCAATTCTCCCTCATCCAAGACCCTCTGCACCTCCATTTACTCTTGGTAGATTACGTCTTGCAACTGAGAGACTGTATCTCGTCATCTTGCCTGTATACGGCCCATTTTTATCCCAATTAAAAGACCTGGCTACTTGGGAAGACTATGGCGTCAGTTTGATGTATTGTTCTGTAAGTTTTCGCGAAATAGAGATATTCCTGGACGTTCGCTTATTTCTTCACCATGGTAGATATTTTGGACTCTCTGGTGGTACAACCTCCTGGCTCCCGCCTTTCTTCTTCGCATGTTAGTCGGCCTGGTGAAGCGACGCCTTTTCCTGTACCCAAGCCTAGCAGACCTTCGTCAGCATCGTCAAGAAATCCACCATGCGGACGCGTTCGGACAGCAAGTTTCAGCCAGACTTTCGGCTTCCTCTTCAGGCGCGAAAGAAATTTGGCGGTTGTTCAAGTTATTGGACCGCACCTGGAGAAGTAGGACAAAAGTAACGACTAAAGCAAATGGGAAGGGGAAGGAGAGGGCAAAATTGTCTGACGAATTCACCCCTGACACTCTTAAAGAACAAGACGCAACTATCCCTGACGATATCAATGATGGTGAAGCCCAAGATCTGAAACGGACCGGTTTACAGCTGATGGAAGAAATTGCTGACATACACGAACGAATTTGCAAGTGCGTCTAGAACCTCGCTTGAAGGCTTGCCTTGATTATTAATGGAAAACATCTGTAGTATATTTTTTTGGCGTAAACCTGCATCTTCCCAGAGATATGCCACTGTAAAGGCTACCTTACCCTTGCTTCTTCACGACCTAATACCATCCTAGGTCCTATTTATCTTGTTTCTTGCAATACTGCTGCTCCCCACGAAGTATTCCATCAAACTATCTCTCTTTGTCTTCGGCTTCATTTTTTGGCATGTGACACCTGTTGTCGCTACTCTTGCACCCTCTGAAAGGGGACGGTATATCACTTTCTATCATGACCGTAACCTGATCACCAAATTACACTCTTCACAGAATACCATTGCCTTTCCATGACGTTCCAACTGACGCCGAATACGCAATGGAGCTCATTTCGCAGCGTGTTGCCGCGGGTCTTCAGGTCAAGCCCAATAAGCCATCGAATGGCGGGAAAAACCAAGACCCCGATGATGTTGGTATTTCCAGCTCGACTCAGAAGCACAAAAGTAGTCTTTCCCAAGAGAATGATAGCTCCATTAATTGGAAAAAATGGGGTGACCGTGTCGCTGTAGGTAAGATTGCTGTATCTGATATAAAACGCCTCAGACCAGGAATGCCAGTAAGACTCCTTGCTAGTTTTGTTGCCTCGAATTACCCTAAATGTTGGTAGTGGGCTATGAACGACGCTTGGCCTCCTCGTCATCCTATCGTCCCTAGTGCTATCGGTATTGCTCAACCACAAGCGAAAGCGGAAACACACAGTCAGTCTACGAATAATATTAATACTAGTGTTAACGAATAACACTCTTTCTAGCGTTTCCCTGCCAGCACCCTTCTGGGCCAGGTTTGATCACACTGACCCATAACACTTTCTACTTCACACCTCTGATGTCACAAACGCCCAAAATAAGCCTTTCGTTGGCTGCTGTCAAAGGAGTAAAGAAGACTGGTTTCCTAAAAGGGCTAAGTCTTCGATGGAGCGAAACTTTGAATGAGACTCAGGAGCTGAAGGAGGAGAAATTCATGTGGATAGGGGGGCGCGATGAGCTCTTCGCTCGCCTTGTTGGTACTGACGGGAGACGCTGGATAAAAGTTTGATCTCCTGTAAGGGGCTGCCATAATGTATTTAACAGGCACCTTTCCAGCGTGACATGCATACTTCCATCTGCGAAGCATATACTTCCATCACACAAGTTGCTCGACCGCCTCTTATAACTCCCTGCCTTTTTTTTTTTCCAAAATCATTCCTTTGTCGCTCGGTTCTTCAAGTCGTCTGCTTATCTCAGTCAATCGAACCTTCGCTGCTTGCTGGGCTCCTACCTTTCACTGATGGTCAAGCGAGATGTTCTTCACTCCTGAGCTCCTAGCAAAGCGAGACAGCGGCTTTGGTCTGCTGTGGTAAGACCTCTGTTATTCTCGGTTCATTGATGACCCGAACTTGCGCAAGGTTGGCCGCTACTCTAGGGTCCAGGTCGACGTTCAAAAAGCTACCGAAACGTTCTGTTCTTACCGCTGACATTACTCAGCTTTGCGACTTAATTTCCGAACCAGCTGAACCCCTGGCTCTCCGGCTGTCGAGCAACTTGATGTTTGGTGTCGTGCGGTATGAGACATTGCTCCGCCATTACGCATGTTCTCTCTTATGATCTCAACAATCCGCTTCATTTCTGACAGGGTGTATAAAGGTTAGAATCCCGTGCATTCTAAACAGCTGCCTGTTTACGTTACATACAGTTAAACAAGAAATTTTCATGACCGACGTTGCGAACTGTGTCACTTCTTTGAGGAAGGTAGTTCAAGACCTACGTAGTTCCGGAGCACTAGATGGTCAGATCCAAATGGCACACCCTGTTGCCCGGTAAGAATCAAATTTTGTTTGTCGTAGCTTGCCGCCCTGATAGGCATGTAGCCCCTCCGCATTAACGATAGTACCCGATCCAAGAGCCGCATATGCCCTCGATTACGAGGCTTATGTTGTTGTTAGTCCGTCTCCCTTCAGGATGCTTATAATCTCCCAAGCTTTTGCTTCTTCGTAGAACTGGGACGAATATTTGAATTTATCTGGTGAATGACCTTTAATTTTCATGTCGTTCTTACTAGTATTTACATGATTAAGGTGACACAATTCGACTTGATAGAAATGATGACTCAATGGATGGTGACGACGAATTCAACCCGAATGACAAGAAAAAGAGGCGGACCAAACCTACACCGAAAAATGCCCTTCCGACAGAGGTCTTACGCAAAGAAAATCACACTCTGGAAGAACACCACGAACATCTTCTTTCTGCTTCATTTGATTTGTCGTTCAACCACAATTCTCGCGGAATGGAAGATCTCTCTTCCTCGCAGACTGGGGCAGCGTTTGATAATTTCTTCCCCTTTTCAGACGGCATTGACCTTGGAGATGGTTTGGGTGACGATTTGGCCAGAGAAATAGGATGGGCACTGTCACCCGCGAAGAGCATCCAACATAATCAAATGTAAATGTTTTTATCATGGTTCATAACCAATTCTCTTATGGTTCTTTAGAGCGATCGGAAGCGATATCCAAGAATTCAATTTCGATAACGACGACGCCCTCAAATTCGATCTAGAATTCAATTTTAATCCTACTCCGATGGATGACACGCCATTTGTCGAGGAGAACCAGCTAGCTGGTTCTCCTCGCCCCAAGCAAATAGCAAGTAATCTCCGTTAAATTCCTTGCTTTCAATCAACTCCAGTCCGCTTTCGCTTTAGCAGACCCAAAAAAGTACGTTGCCTCCAGAATATACATATTCCAGCTATCAAAGCTAAGTTATAAAAGAAAACAAGATTCCGACCTTCAGGGTGGCCTCCATACTCTCTCAACCCCGTGTTCCCAGTCCTGCTGCGTCTTTCTCCCGATTACTGTTATCTCAGGACATCGACCAGCCCCAGCCATTGAGTAACATTACAAGAGAAGTTTGCAACAGAGGGAATCAAGACGACCCGCCCAAGAAGGTCAAAAGAACTCGCCTTCTCTTGGACGCACGAACAGAGCTTACCGACGATGAACTCAAGGTATTCACTTGACCAAACGAAAAGCCAGCCATGACTAAAAAAGCAGAAAAGATTGCTCGCGCGAAATACCTAGAATCCCAGAACCGTCTCCGGAGAGAGACGCTGAACAAAAAAATCGAGAAAGACAGCGGGAAATTTATAGACGACCTCATCTGGGGTGTTCCAAAAGGAAGTAAGTCCATCCTTCCACTGGGATGAAAGATTGATGTTCCAACTTGATGGTTAGTTGAAGCCCAAGGATTGAAGGATTTTTGGCAGGAGAATTTCAAGGTCCAGGTCGAAGCTCAGTCAGGTGCCCTTCGGATCCACTATGAAGAAGGTTAGTGAGAATTTTTTTCACTGGGGTAACCGATGTGAGTTATCGAACTTTCAGTCGGACCTCCACCAAAACGGCGTAAAACCAACGCCTCTGTGCCTGAAGAATTGCATGGTCATGCCGACAACGATCCTACCCCTAACAACGACATGGACTGGGGAATGGACTGGGGCGCAGGTCAGAGCATTCTTTCCAATTCACAGCCTGCTAAATCAAGCCGTAACTTCCAGGCAATTTGGAGGTGGAGATGGGGATGACTACAAATGTAATACAGCGTCATTCTTCGGAAGTATGATTTTGATTTACCATTTGAAACATAATAAAACTATCTGACGATTGGAAAAGGAGCCAGGCCAAGCACGTCGCACTTCTCGCTCGGTCTCTGTTGTAGCAGCCAGTAATCTGGGATTCAACTTGGGCCCCCGCGATGCAGCGAATGGTTCACAGCGGAGTTCCCTTTTTCCATGGGACAATGCGGGGCCTAGTTCATCTGCTATGAACGGCCCATATAGCATGCCCGAAGGTGATCCAGTCGTCGACGTGGTTGATGTCAGATTGCGTAGCAGTTCTCTGAGTCGCCGAGGAAGTCCTCTACCCCCGAGCCGAGGAGGGAGCCTTCAAGCCTCAGGATTCGGGTTTTCTCCCGCCCAAACTGGACAAAGCTCCCATTTATTCGGAGAGGACTTTGCATTCGATGGTAAGAAAGTGGCCTCCATGTTAACCGACAACTCACCACATCGAGACCGTAGTCGAAAATCCCCCCGCACCTGAAGACACACAACAAGACACTCAAAAATCGGAACTTAATCTCATCAGTCTCGAAAGAAATTCTTTCAACTTCCTGGAGTCAGTTTTATGAGCCGCTGAATCTTGAAGTTGACAAAAATTTTCGCATGGCACAGATACGCAAAGATGCAATATCAGACGTTATCCAAGCCGGATGGTCAACTAACCTTTGAAACGGTAGTACCAAAATCAACCAGCACTCGCCATGTTGCTGCCGCTGCATTCTATCATTGCTTAGGTTCGTTTCTTGTTTCTGGTACGACTTACGATACATCGCCTGACATCGACCGGAATGTATTGTCAGTACTCGCTACAAAAAACTTGCTTAAACTAGAACAGTCAGAGCCTTACGAGTCCGTTGTCCTCGGTATCATCTGACGACTACCATAACGTTATTCGCAAACTATTTCACCTGTTCATCGACTGATTACACTCTTATTTGTCTTTCTTAAATAAGTTATAGATCCCTGTTGCACGATGTGTGTTCACCAAAAACTGTAAACTGTAAAAGCTGTATCAGTCTTGTTCCAATTGAAAGAATGTGATTTTCCAGAAGTTCGCCACTCCCTTGTAAATGACAATGTTATATTTGTATGTAAGGGTTCTGTTCACCGTTTTATTGCACGTGATGCTGGGATTCTTTGACGATAGCCGAATTCTTAGAGATTCTTAGCTCGAATCGAGCCAGGTTGTTGAGGGGATCTAAACAATTTGTTCAATCTCGGACCACTATTTTGGACCATTAAATATCATTATTTGTCTTTATAAACCAGTGATCTGTCTTTCTTTTGCCCTGTCTTTCCTATCGAGGATACCGCGCTTTGCAGCGCAGTTTCGCCCAAAATCCAGCTCTACCCTTGCTCTCCGTCGTAAGATGTCTTCCCCTGCCATACGGGCTGCTCAAGCTGCTCTGGGCAGCGTGGATCTCTCAAGCTACGATCCAGAGCAATCAAGACTAATGGATGAGAGGTGCATCTTGGTCGACGAGGACGACAATGCCATCGGTGCCATGGACAAGAAGACCTGTGAGTCGACGCAACTTATCTTCCTCATCACCACAATTGTTCACTTCATACTTTTACGCATAGGCCACCTCATGGAAAATATTAACAAGGGCTTGCTTCATCGGGCATTCTCGGTCTTCGTCTTCAGACCCTCCGACGGGAAACTCTTGCTTCAACAAAGAGCTTCCGAGAAAATTACCTTCCCCGATATGTGGACCAACACGTGTTGCTCCCATCCACTGGATGACTTTGAAGCTGAGAAAATTGAGAAAGACCAACTTGGCGTCCGTGTTGCCGCCTCCCGCAAGTTGGAGCATGAACTCGGGATCCCTCAAAGCCAGACACCTGTAGACGAATTCCAATATCTGACTCGCATCCATTACCTCGCACCATCAAGCGGCATGTGGGGAGAACACGAAGGTTTGTTTTACCTGACTTGTTCATGGCTCATGCCAATAATTGTAATATTTCCAGTCGATTATATTTTGTTCCTCACAGCAGATGTCACGGTTGTTCCCAACACCAACGAAATCCGTGACCACAAATATGTTAGCAAGGAGGAATTGCAGGCGATGTTTGACGATAAAAGTGATTTTTTTCTTTCTTTTCAAACTGCACGAAAAGGTGACTGATGTTGGCGACAGGCAATTTGTTCACACCATGGTTCAAGTTGATTGCACGCGATTTTCTATTCGGATGGTGGGATGAGCTTTACAAGCGAAAGAGTACAGAAGGAAAGGTCGTAGCAAAGAGTCTTGTTGGAATTGCAGATGGGGAAAAGGTCATTAAGATGACATGAACTTCGTACAGCGAGAAGTGATAGCATATAGACAATAGCAAATGTCAAAGGAATAATGGTACAGAGAGAAAGCAGCATCTGGCAGTCACGAAGGTGTTTGTGTCATCTGATGATTTAGTATGTTATCATATAACATAAATCACAAATATCTGCCGTTATGTCGTGAAAAGGCAACCAGGTCTAAGGTGGAACACCCTTGAATATGTATAGTTCTCTCACTGTCCGCATACCCAAAGCACCACGGCGTCCAAGTGGTAGGATAGCATCAAGCTCGAAGCCAAGGTCGACTAATATTTTGAGGACATAAATGAGGAATACAGAAGGTTCCACCTCGGGGCCTGGAGGTAGTGTTAATCGTGCCAGATCTTGACTACGCAAACGCAAGAACGAACTATTATTAGATTTTCGCTTGATCTCGATAACGCGAGTGTTTTCTTCAACCACGTCATCCGACTGGATCTTGCGGGGGAAAATAGACTTTAAACGAGCACCGATGGATATATCAATGTGGTTAGGGGGATCAATAAGGGTGAGGCGTCGGCCTTCTTGGGAAAAGTAGGCGATGAAGAACACAATTCTCTCATTTGGTTGAGTCACTTGGAACAAAAGGCGAGGTGTCTAGAGATGCATAGGTGATATATCTCGCCGAAGCCAATAAGCAGATTTACGAACCGAGGTTGTCATATTCACCGCTGTATGATATGTGTATCCCTGAGTTCGATGGATGAAAACCAGGGTACAAAACAAATAGATTTGACTCACTCGACGTTGGAAAAGGCGGAAAAATTCCACAATAAACTTGTATGCGCTTCACGGAACATGCGTTGCATTAGGGGAAATCCTGACAGCTGCGTCAAGGAACTTACCGTCGGGAATTGGGAGAGCTTAAATCCCAGGGAGTATTTCTAAATTTGACAACACAAGTATGACCCACGACTGTATCGGATTCCAAACCATCTGACCACAGCGGCCAAATATTTTTTCGTAACTCATCCAGTGCCAGTGGTAATATGTGTTCGATGTGAAGTTCGTTGTAGCCGTGGAAAGATATGATCATGTGAACTGGAAAGAAGATTAAGACTATGACCTATGTTAAGAAAATCACTAACGGAGGGGGGCCCTGTCGTGTTCGTCCCTCATATGTTGAGGAACGCTTGGGTTGGAATAAACGCGTGGTCTTGGCATCTGAGTGGTAATAGGGTTTTGGGGTTGACTGCTAAATGGATTGTGAAATTGCGCTGGTGCATTGAATACGGCCATCGTCTTCTTCATCGCGGATTTCAAGGGAGCGGTTGGGGGAGCGGTGGCAGCTGGCATTGTCGGATTTCTTCGATGCCGACGCGATGTGTTGGTGGCGGGTGGTGGATTTGGTTGGGTGGTATAGGCAGCTGCGTCGAAGCTGTAGGGCGACGGAGCAGGCGGGTTTGGGTGCTGGGGGGCAGACGGGGGAGGTTGAGGTCCATAAAATGGCGGATAACCATGACTGGGGCCTGGAGGAGGACCGACGTAGGGGGTCTGTGGATGGTACATCGGTTGACCATAATATGGATAGTTTGGGTATGACTGCTGTTGCATTGTGGACAAGACGAAGAGGTATTCCTTTTTGCAGTGGCCAACTCCACACCAATGACAACTACTTATAGCGGATGCTGCATTTTTGGTGACAAGAAGGGAGACCGGGAGAAATCAATATTTACAATTCCCACGTGGCCCAGGATTTTATTTTGTTCTCCTCAGCCCATCTCCATCTCCCAATGTCTTCCACATTTTTCAACTGGCTGCGGTCGCCAGCAGCACGTGAATACTTCTTCAGTACGCGACATTTCTTCTCTTCGTGTTTCTAGTTGACCTTTTCCATAGGTACTCACTTCTGGGGACCAGTATGTCATCCCGCCACCTGACTCCTAGGTACTATCCATAACAAAAACGTCCAGGTCGCAAATTGGGGTTTGCCTATAGCGGCGTTTGCAGACCTGTCGAAAGATGAACAAGTCATCTCAGGGACCATGACTACTGCCCTCATGTGTTACTCGTAAGTACGCTTCTCGCATGCACGCGCACATTGCTGATCGGGGGTCTACATTCAGAACGGTTTTCATGCGTTTCGGTGCGTCACAAATGGTATACGTTTTATTTCTATTGACTAATATCTCCTGCCTGGCAGCCTGGAGGGTCCAGCCTCGAAATTACTTGCTCTTCGCCTGCCATGCCACGAACGCAACCCTCCAAGCAGTACAAGACACTCGTTTCGTAAGATACTGGTATATGGGCGGCCGCGAACAGAAACTAGGGTTGACAGAAGCAGCTGGAGTTCCTCAGGGTGAGGGAAAGGTCCTCCAGGCAATCAAGGCTGCAGAGGGGACTTCAAAAGAGGCTTAAGAGAAGTTGCCAACTGTCCACAGAAAGCAATTGATCACGCTCTTTATTTGTCCATTATACAATAGAAAAGCACATTTCACCAAAATCCGTCATCCCCGTCGGCTCCCTTCTTCTTTTTGCCCTTGGTCTGGGCCAGCGCCTGCCGTTCATATAACTCGGCGATCTGGGCTATCATGAGAAGACAGTACAAAGTCAATTTGAGAACGAATTACCTGCTCTGGTCCTGTGGCATCATCAGCAGACTTGTCGTCGCGGACGCGAAGGAAACGGGGGAATCTCAACGAAATACCTCTGTCTTCAACCTGTTCAAAGACTCTAAGCCCAATCAGGCGTAGTTTCGAGCCGTAGGCTTACCAATCCCTGAGCAGCGGTGTATATGGGACTCAAGCTGAGATCCGCTGTCAAAACCTCCCAGACTATCTTCGGTTCAAACCAAATATCTGGCTTTGCCCCTCCGATTTTGATGTCCCCCCGAGGCTTCGATATTTCCAACGGTTTGAGTGCGTCATGGTGACTTTGCAGTATCTCTTCACTAAAACCAGTGCCGATCTTACAAATAGTCTGGAACTCTTCCGAGTCGCCGTCGTAGCATGCAAGCAGGAATGCACCATAAACATTCGTCCTCTTTCCCTTCCCGTAGTATCCGCCTACAACGACAAGATCCAGGGAGTCCCCAACACCAGCAAGATAGTCCTTTTTCAACTAGAAAGATGGTTAATCCCAGGTTTGTGTTTAGTCGAGGCAAAGGCAGGCCTACTTTTAGCCAATTCACACTCCTTCGGCTAGGTTCGTAAAAGCTCGCATCGGTGTCAAGCATTTTGACCATAAGGCCCTCACAGCCATCTTTTACACTCTCCTCTAGGAATCCTTGAATTTCTTCTGTTGTCTCGCCATCAGAAGATTTAGCAAATTCAAACTCTCCTGCGACAGCTGTGAAATGTTCTCGCAGTAGTTCACGTCGTTTCTGGAGTGGTAGCTGTAGAAGAGGCTGTTGAACTATCAGATGCTGCCAACATGACAAGCCAAATCCCGGACGAACCTCGCCATTCAAGTACAAAAGATCGAACGCGAAGAGGCAAACTCGGACTTGGATATCCTCGACTTTGACATCTTTGCGCTTACGCCTGCTGAGTTCTTGGAAAGGCATCAACTTCCCAGTTGCGCGATCGATAGCCACAGCTTCTGCGTCGAGGACAAAAGACTTGGTGGACTCATTGATACACTGAGGATATAATTTAAACTCTTGCTCGAGCAAGAGCGCAAACTCACTTTACCTTGGGGAGTTGATCAACCAAGTCGGGGTATTTCTTGCTCATGTCTTCTGAATTTCGACTAAAAACGGCAACATTGCCATTCTCTAATTTGTGAACCTGTGTAATTGTGTATCAAGTTAATGGCATGGATGTTAGTTGATCTGAGTACGACTGACTTGGGCGCGTTCTCCGTCGTATTTATATTCACAGGTAAAACGCTTATTTTCGAAGCGGTCCAATACCTCACCTATCGCTTTCGTTGGTTTCGCCAACATGGGCTTTAATGGTACGCCTGGTGTCAGTTTGCACTTTTCTCGTACGCCATCGATGCCAAACTCGAGCAGGGCAGGAATAACTTTGTCATAAGTTGGCAGTTCACTTAGAGAAGGTGGCATAGCATAAGTATGGGGGTCCAGAAGAGTGCCGACGATCGATGCGAGAATGTTTACCTGTAAACAGATTTGAGGATATTAGCACCTTCCTCCAAGCGGTTGGCCAGTTGTTCTTGACTCCACTTCTTTCCAGCTATTTATCTGGGATCAGCGAAACAGGCCCATGCTTAGAGATCCATATTTACATCGTTCGCGTTCTGCCAAAACTGCGGCCTGGGACAGGGAGACCAACACCGACCGCTCTGCATTTCCTATCCGCAACTTGCCCTCTAAACTTCGGACAATGTACTTTGCTTCAAAATCTTGACATGCGGCGAGCAGTTTCGTGATAATGGATACTTTCTTTGCTTGAGACTGCATAATATGAGAATTGGAACGCACCAAGAAGTCTGATTGGAAGAGAAATATTTACTCACAGATTGGCCAGAAGAGAGGGCAATATCGCGTAGATTGGAGAAAACGAATGGGACTGTCAAAGGCTTGGGTTTGAAAAGCGTCTTCTGATTATTTTTGGAGTTCTGTGATATGTATGAGGATAAAGATCGACTGCACATAAAGATGTGCATGCACCATCGCAACGAGCCCAAGGTCGCCCTCTTTCTTCAGATCCGCTTTGATAAGTGAGAGGCTGCGGCCTGTTGATTCTCCAATAGCCTTTATAAGAATGCTCTCTCCGATACCGAGCTCAACGCCCACATAGTCGGGGCTTAGCTATAAGAGAGAGAGGTCAGGAAGGGCGATTCAAGTCGCAAGACCAACACGCACTCGATTTATGCACAAGTATACAGCTTGGAGCAAGGATTTGGGATCGTTTTTCTTGCTCCTTTGGATGACCAACAGCAGAAACGAGGTCAGGATCGCGGTTTTCTCTAAACGCTTTGTTGTAGCCTCAATCAATGAAAAGGTTTTCGTTAATGCTGCATAAGGGACGCTGATAGGTGATGAGAATTTGTCTTCCATGTCAAATGAGATTCTTACGGCTCTCCGACTTTCCATCCACCTTTTATGTCCACATCGTCCCTTTTCAATAGGGCATATTGCGCACTGTGAGACATGTAAGTCTGCTGGGTCTTTCTTTGCACAAATGACGGAGTCAGACCTCTTTGTACTTGTAATTTTATCAGACGGCAATTCTTCAGCATCAATCTCATCTTCTCCTTCATCTTCGCTTGAAGATCTCTCTGACTTGTCTTCGACGGCGGCAGGTTTTGGAGTGCCTACTGTTTGTTTTTCCTTCCGTTTCGCGTTTTCGGATAGTGGGGCAGGAGAGGAAGCAATTTGTGAAGGGGATGATGGGGGATTTGCCGCCAAGAAATTACGCGCACTTTCCACAGTCTGAGAGGATACTACGCGGAAGTTTGTTAACTGGGGTTAAGGATAGCATTCGAAACATAGCTGTACCTGGGGGCGCATCGTTTGGGTCCTCTTCCTCGTCTGATTCGATTATCCTCCGTTTCTTGAGCCTGGGAGAGTCTAAACGCCATGCGTTTACTCAAAATTAGTGTGGATGGTGGTGGGCGTATGTACCTGGTTGTGGGGTTGCACTGTCCTTCCGCTTTGAACTTGTAGCAATGGCTGAAATGTGATTGTCAGATGACACGTCGCTAGCCGTTAGCATTCCACTCGCCTTCCTTTCCCTCAGGAATGTCAACTTCCATTGTATTTGGTTGGGGCTTGGACGCGACTAGTTTTGGATCCTTCTTCTTGCCCCACATCTCATGAAGACTTGATTGTTGCGGTGGTGTTGCTTTGGTAGATTTCGGCATTGCAAAGAACTTTCCTGCTGTTGGTTCAGACGGTTGCGGTGAGCAGAGTGACTCTGAGACTGACCTAAGGTTTGCTGGCGACCCATTGCTTTGACTGATGCGCGTATCAAGGAAACACGAAACCCAAACATGAGCAAATATCGCGTCGCATCGCGGGTAAGTAATTTAAACAAGGCGCGACGTAATTTTAAGATCACCCATTGATTTAGTCATTCAACTCCAGGATTTCTCGTACTAGTAGGCCAATCAATTCTTTATGTAACTATGTAACTGGAAAGATAAGTATTTCTCATCAGCATACGCATCGCTGGGAGAAGAAGAAAACTCGCGCCAATAAAACAGTAGTTCGTGTAGAATTCAGTGGGACAGATGCTTTCTCGACACCCCTCTAACGTAGGGAAAAGTGGTTGAACACTGCTGGTATACCAGACTCCGTTATCAATGCTTCCGGCATCTTCCGGATCAACTATACAGTTTTTCGGAAGTGGCTTCTCGAGCTCGTTGACAAATACGGATAAATAAACTGCCAAAAGTTCAGCAGGCGTTCTCAACGACCTCAAGACCAACACCATGGCTGACGCTCAAGTGAGTTTATGCTAACCATGTCTATTATTGATATTATCTTAATGCTCTATGATGAACACTAGATCGAAAAGGCGTATCAAAAGCAAGATATCTTCCACAACGCCAAAGCCCGTGGTTTGTTTCGTTGCTTGGAATGGGTTATCGGTTTTGACTCTGGATTGTAGGTGGCAAGAAAATTGCGACCAAGGAGAAACGGTGGTACAAGGATGTTGGTCTAGGCTTCAAGACTCCCTCAGAGGCTATCAACGGCACCTACATTGGTGCGTGTGCTCTTGGTTCTAGATCGTATTATAAAACTAACAATTTTTACAGACAAGAAATGCCCCTTCACTGGAGACATCTCGATCCGTGGTCGCATTCTGACTGGCAAGGTTGTGTCGACTAAAATGAACCGAACGATTATCATCCGCCGAGACTACCTCCATTACGTCCCCAAATACAGTACGTTAGTAGCAAGGACAGGCGGACATGTGTGCTAACGAGGGCTATAGACCGTTACGAGAAGCGCCACAAGAATTTGGCGGCGCATTTGTCGCCTGCCTTCCGTGTCGAGATTGGTGATGTTGTGACTGTTGGTATGTGAGGTAGCGATAGGTGATGATCGGTTGATTGATTATTACTAAAACAGGACAATGCCGACCACTATCGAAGACGGTGCGCTTCAACGTGTTGCGGGTTGCGAAGAACAAGGCTGCGAGCAAGTCGTTTGGCAAGTTCTAGGGGTAGCGCTAGTAGATCATATGTTTTTTTTTACAGTAATATGATATTACTTATGACGACGCAAACAAGGGCCAACAAGGAATATGGTTGGAGAATTAGCTGTGCTAGTAGTACTGTAGTTGACCACGACGACATTCTCAAAGCTGGCTCCTACTCTTCTCTCCGTTTTCACTTCGCGGCTGTCCAAATCGAGGCCTCAGTCACCGCAGCCCCAAGGCCAGATGGGCCAGCAGCCTTCAAAGAAGGCAAAGAAACCCGGCAAGGACAGGGATCTCAATGAAGCCCAGCTCGATGGTGCCGACGACACGTCTCATTCAACAACCACCGCTTCCCATCCGAATCCCCATGTTAACGGAAACCCGTCTATCAGTGTGTCGGATCCCGGGGGAGCGCCTATTCCATCCGCCCCCAAGTCGTATGGCTCTCCCTATCCTCCCATTCCCCCTGCTATTGATCCCTCCCCTCAACCCTCCACATCCGCCTCTCCGTCCCCCCTCCCATCCCCACAGCCAGCATCCGTTCCTCTAGATATCCCCGTTACCCAAACAATCCTCTCCAATGCCACCCCTCTAAGTCCCGGTTCCATGAATAGCAATGGCATTGGCCCCGCTGGCGAGTCGGTGGGAAACGGTGGTGCCAAGCTCAAGCAGTTTGATGTTGACGACATGATCCAGCGACTGCTTGATGTAGGTTACACAGGCAAAGTAAGCAAATCCCTATGTCTGAAGAATACCGAAATTACCGCTATCTGCCTTGCTGCCCGAGACGTATTCCTCAGTCAACCCACACTGGTCGAGTTATCCCCTCCCGTCAAGATCGTCGGCGACGTCCATGGCCAGTACTCAGACCTTATTCGCCTTTTCGAGATGTGCGGTTTCCCCCCTGCTGCCAATTATCTCTTCTTGGGTGATTATGTCGACCGCGGGAAGCAGAGTCTGGAAACCATCCTTCTCCTGCTCTGTTACAAAATCAAGTATCCCGAGAACTTCTTCCTCCTTCGAGGAAACCATGAGTGTGCGAATGTCACACGAGGTGCGTCGCAGAACCAACTTCCTTGATGTAATTTGACCAATCTTGCAGTATACGGCTTTTACGATGAATGTAAACGACGCTGTAATATCAAGACGTGGAAGACTTTCATCGACGTTTTTAACTGCCTTCCGATTGCTGCCATCGTTGCCTCCAAGATATTCTGTGTTCATGGTGGCCTTTCTCCTTCACTACATTCTATGGAAGACATAAAGCGCATACAGCGGCCGACGGACGTGCCTGACTATGGACTCCTCAATGATCTCCTGTGGTCAGATCCTTCTGACACAGCCCTAGACTGGGAAGACAATGAACGAGGGGTCAGTTACTGTTTTGGCAAAGCCATCATCAACGAATTCTTGGTGCGATATGACATGGACTTGATTTGCCGTGCCCATATGGTGGTAGAGGATGGTTACGAATTCTGGAACGACCGTACGCTAGTAACGGTGTTTAGTGCACCGAACTATTGCGGAGGTATGTTTTCTGGTTCATTCCAGTGTAACCGTCCAACACTCAGTCTCCTCCTTCAGAATTCGACAATTATGGTGCCTGTATGAGGTCTGTGCTCTGTTCTCTGGTTTCATGCTTCTTACTTATAGTTATCGTTTCTCCTTTAGTGTTTCTGAGGATTTGCTGTGTGCTTTCGAACTTCTTAAACCTTTGGATGGTGCCGCTCTGCGGAAGGAGATGACCAAAGCTAAGCGGAAAAGGTTCGTACTCTCAAAGTTGCGCATTGAAAAAAAAATTAAAAAGTTTTCCCCTAGCGTGATGTAAAATTCACTGCTGCAACATTTCTTGGGTTGAGGCTGTGTCAGAGGGAGCAGGTCACGAACCCTTTCCTTTTCGTTTGACATGCGGGCGTGTTTTTTGTTGAGGATCCGATGGATACCGCTTTCCTGCCTGCTTTCTGCCTCCGCGTTCCTCGTCGATGTTTACACTGCCGCGGGTTTTTGAGTTTCTTTCATATTCCTGTTGGTAGAGTGATAACTGCCGCCCAGGATCTACTCGCCTTTAATAAACCCGACCTCTCTCTTACTTGATGGCTACCCCCTTATCCCTTGTTGCACTTGCTATTATTCCCGTCGTCGTTCGTTAGTCCGCACCAGCATAAATCCAAGGATTTGTAATCGTATTGTTTCATTTCTCTTTTATTGGGTACAATTTCTTGTAGTCTTGTCACTTTCGACCCATTTGTGTTTTAGGCTTTCCGCTTTTTCGTGTGATTGCTATCTAATCGGGTCGTTACCTTGCGTCCCCTCTACTTTTTGCCATGCCGCCACCACACATACGTACTTATGTCCAAAGATATCGCACTGAATTCTCACATCTCTTGATATTATTTCCAAAATCAGGCGAATTGTGATATGTACCGATCTAGGCCAAAATGCTGTATTAATAAAGAGCTCATATTGTAAATGTCAAACTCGAAACTTTCGTCTAGTTCCTTGGTCTGGGAAGCCCAAACTGGTGAGCTGTTTGCGTCACCCACCTAAACCTATAGCACAGGCAAACGATCACTTCTTTCTAAACATATCGTATGCGAGAACACCAAATGCAAGAACGATGACCGCTGAGCCAGTGACGCTCCAGAAAGTCAGGACTTCGATTCCCGCTCCGAAAATTATCTAAAAATGGAATCTCAAGGCATGAGCTGAAATACATTGCTGGGAGACTCACATCAGATATTAGAACTAGAACGATGGTCAGTAGATTTCCGACAGACACAATGATCGGACCCCAGACTCCCAACAAGACCTGCAAAAAATAAAATCAACGATTGTGAAAAAGGAAAAAGGCTCATCGAAACACCTACCATAAACCCTGCATTGAATACAACACCGCTTAATGCAATGCCTGTGATCGAAAGGACTGTCAGAGCATTGGGCGGAACTCTGAACACTTCTGCACCAGACCAATGAAGAAATGGAATAGGTATCCATAAAAGTATGAGGGTCATGAAACCCAGCAATGATGTAAGAAGGTTGGGATGGAATCCAAAGGGAGGTGGATAGACGGCCTCTGCTGGATCAATCAGGGTTTCGCCGGCAGTCGCCTCATCTTCGACATCCTCAGGGATTTGTTCGTACATGGGATCCGAGGCAACTTCTGGATCAGAAGGCAGTGCTGCATATATTTTGTACAGCACCTGGTAGAGGCCGTAGCCAAAAGACGCGATGAGAGTCAATAAATTCCCGAGCAGCGGTGCAGTTGGTTTGAAGGGGATGGAGGGAGTGGTCAACCCATTGTCTGTTGATGGCGTCTTTCCCGATGTCGCTCCACCGTAAACAACAACAATTGTCCCAACGGTGGCAATAACTACGGCCAGCAGCCGCCTAAATTCCCATCGTGACTTGAATAGCTTAACACTGATTATATATGCAAAGAAGGCGTTGGTGTTCCAGATGGCTTTCGGTATTTACTATCTCAGATTCAATGCCATGAGATCAAAAATAATCTTCACTCACCGGTAACATCGGTAACACTGTCGACCCAGAACGTTAGGGAATTTATTACAGATGCAATCAAATCACTTACGATGCCAATGACACGGCTGAAAACCAAAGCAAACCAGGACATGTTATACCTAGAGTCAGGCCTAGTATCAAGCGGAAAAATTTTGCACGAGGTAATTCTGTGGCGGATTTGTGTCCTGGGGAAAGGTGGTTTGTAATAGCGATGCTGAGGCCTTTCAAGAGAGCCGCAGCCGTGTAGTCGGTTGTCGCCAGAAGATATAGAATATGCAGGGGAAATATTATGGAGAACGATGAATGTACAAGGTAACTGTAGATTGTTCAGTAGAAATTCTGGAAGATATCGTACAAAAACTCACAAGATAAAGAATGGCTGTCTGTAGCCTAGTGTAGTCTGAACATACTGTTGATGGAGTGAGTGGGACACCAAATGATGATTCCTAGCGGAACTTGCCTGCGTCAGCTGGCTCTCCACGACAAAAGCAATGAGGGTAAAGACGAATATAACAACTGCCAAACGCCCGCCTACATGCTGGGTTGCCAGTGAATCCGAGGAGGTTCTAGTACTCATTTACTGGAGGCATGGGTCTCAGGCAAGGAGCCTTATATATGCGATAAAGATAACGGCTTCCGAGTAGGCTGGAATCCGGCCTGATGTTGATTTATACTTGGATGCAAGCGACAAACGTGTATCGAGTTTGTTAAAGAGAAGCACTCAAGCTTCAGAGACTTCACCCAATTGCGGGGGTCACGTGTAACACGCCGTACTCTTAAATTTTTATCACTGCAGCAGTCGGCCCTCAGAACGCATGCCCCCTGGTGGACAGCCCAGGCCATGATTTATGTGTTATGTGTTATGAGAGTGCCATTTTGGTGTGAAATATGGGTTTGATAGCCACCAAATATTATGGGGTGTAAGGGAATATGGCTTACTATGGGTATGCATTAGGAGGGAGTCGACTGCAACTGCTTCTTATGCTAGGCGCATTGCTCTCATCAAGCCGACCGCTAGTGGCGCGCCTCTGAGCCGCCTCCTTACCACACTACTCCACCGCCATCGTGTTGTCCCGATTTTTTCTCCAATTCCTACACTGCCAGGAGAAATGAAAGTTCAGTCCTCAGAGGTCCTCAGTCAAGGTCATTTGCAATATTGTTAGACGGAAAGGGCGAGTATACATCGTATGCTCGAAGAACCCTAAACATAAACAGGTTTGCTGCCTTGCGAGTATCGCTATCCTAGTTTATTTTAACCTGCTCAACAGTGTCGAGGGTAACTGCCCAACCGTCCCGTAATGGATTCGTCGGAGTATCGAAGCAAAAAGTATACGAATTGGAAGAAAGTCGGAATGATATGGTCATAGATCCCTCTCTAACACCAAAATAGATGGCTCACATCTGGAACCCCATTCTCCTTCTACTCTTCCTAGGGACCTCAAATCGAACCCATTCCTCCAACTCCGGCGCACGCGCCGATCTCCCCCAATGCCTTGACTCCGAAGTGAGAAAGTCCGGCATGAGCACATTGCATTCATTGAACTGTGGGAAGAGGATCCGTGTGAGTAAGGCGCGATCCACAGTTGGTTTTGTCGAAGAACACCGAGAGCGTGAGGGATTCGGCGTAGTCACACCCCTGGTGGTGAACCCCCATGTAGATTTGTCACATCTGCAAGGATCGACGGGTCGAGAACTGACAATGCAGATTTGAGATTTTCCTTGAGAAGTACCTGCCCATCCGCGATATTCCTGATCTACAATGAGTTGTGACAAGCTTCTTTTCAAAGCAGGGTTCCACTAACAGATTGTATGTCGCGCTTCTACTAATTACGATATTCGTTCCGTTCGAGAGGCCTGATCTGTGTAGGGATGCTTTGCCAGGTGTTCCTGACAGCATTTTGACTTCCTTCTGGTGCGCTGGTCGTGGCTTGAGCGGAATATTTTATTTCTTTGGGAAGACGCGCGTCGATGCCTGGTAGTGGCAAGGAAAGGAAATTGTCATCTCTTTCTAAACATATCGTATGCGAGGACACCAAACGCAAGAACGATGACCGCTGAGCCAGTGATGCTCCAGAAAGTCAGGACTTCGATTCCCGCTCCGAAAATTATCTAAAAATGGAATCTCAGGGCATGAACTGAAGTACATTGTTGGGGGACTCACATCAGATATAAGAACGAGAACGATGGTCAGTAGATTTCCGACAGACACAATGATCGGACCCCAGACTCCCAACAAGACCTGCAAACACAAATTAACAATCCTGAGAAGGAGAGATGCTTATCGAGACATTTACCATAAACCCTGCATTGGATACAACACCGCTTAATGCAATTCCTGTGATCGAAAGGACTGTCAGAGCATTGGGCGGAACTCTGAACACTTCTGCACCAGACCAATGAAGGAATGGAATAGGTATCCATAAAAGTATGAGGGTCATGAAACCCAGCAATGATGTAAGAAGGTTGGGATGGAATCCAAAGGGAGGTGGATAGACGGCCTCTGCTGAATCGATGTATATGGTGTCGACAGTCGCCTCATTTTCAAGTTCAATATCATCAGGGATTTGTTCGTACATGGGATCCGAGGCAACTTCTGGATCAGAAGGCAGCGCTGCATATATTTTGTACAGCACCTGGTAGAGGCCGAAGCCAAAAGCTGCGACGAGAGTCAATAAATTCCCAAGCAGCGGTGCGGTTGGTTTGAAGGGGATAGAGGTAGTGGTCAAGCCATCGTCTGTCGATGGAGTCTTCCTTGATGTCGCTCCTCCATAAACGACAGCAATTGTCCCAACTGTAGCGATAACTATGGCCAGCAGCCGCCTAAATTCCCATCGCAACTTGAATAACTTGACACTAATTATATATGCAAAGAAGGCGTTGGTGTTCCAGATGGCTTTCGGTATTTACCATCTCAGATTCAATGCCATGAGATCAAAAATAATCTTCACTCACCGGTAACATCGGTAACACTGTCGACTCAGAACATTAGGGAGTTCCAAGTCACCACAAACACAATTAAATCGCTTACGATGCCAATGACATTGCCGAAAACCAAAGCAAACCGGGACACGTTATGCCCCAAGTCAGGCCTAGTACCAAGCAGAAAAATTTCGCACGGGGGAATTCTGTGGCGGATTTGTGTCCTGGGGAAAGGTGGCTCGTAATAGCGATGCTGAGGCCTTTCAAGAGAGCTGCAGCCGTGTAGTCGGTTGTCGCCAGAAGATATAGAATATGCAGGGGAAATATTATGGAGAACGACGAATGTACAAGGTAACTACAGATGGTTCAGTAAAAATTTGGAGATGTCATACGAGACTCACAAGATAAAGAATGGCTGTCTGTAGCCTAGTGTAGTCTGAACATACTGTTGACGGAGTGAGTGGGACACCAAATAATGGCAATTCCTAGTGGCACTTGCCTGCGCCAGTTGAGTCTCTACGACGGAAGCAATGAGGGTAAAGGCAAATATAACAACTGCCAACCGCCCGCCTACGTGCTGGGGGATTCCAGTATTCATGATTTACTCGAAGTATCCGTCTCAGGCAAGGAGCCTTATATAAGTAGGCCGGAATCCGACTTGGTGCGAATCTACTTATAAGATCCTGTGTATCGAAATAACGAGGGGCATCCGGCGGTTGTCGACGCCATCAAACACGGGCGGCAAACACCGCGGCATGTGCCCCACCAGGAATAGCGAAGATTAAGACCTATGGCCAACCTATGGCTTCCCGATATACCATTAACTTGAATTAGAATAAGTTCTTGTAGTATAAAAATATATGTGTGCATCGCATCGCGCACCCAATCACAACCTCCCCAGGTTGTTGACAGCACATTGGTCCTCACTGGCTCGTCACATCCATTTACTGTACCAATTCGACCGACCGTTCACGATTTTTAGAAAAAATTTGCCCGAGACGGCTTCTTTTTGATTTTGGTTCAGGTCCAGGAAAAGTGATTCATTCCAAGGACTTTCGAAAGCAACTTGAATTTGGTGCGCCTTCCCCGGGGCTTTCCCTCCAAATCTCGCAAAATCTACAGATGAGTAAGTCGTCGTCAGTTACTTACAAGACTATGAATTTTTTTAGTCTGACTACAGGACTACGCAAAATCTGCCCAGGTTTTCCAAACTTGGAGAATAGTTCCCCTTAGTACTTCCCACAGCCGTCTTGCAGCCGTCCTTTTCAAGTCACCTTGGGCTGAGTTCACATTTCCCTTTTCACTCTCGAGTATCCATACAGTACAGATGAGAATATAGTTTGGCTTGTAAGTACCAGTAATAAAATTTATTTTATCTGCCAGTCTTAGGTGGCCATCACTGCCTCAATTTGACCTCAATGCCATTTGAAGCAAACACCAAATTTCGGGGTCACGTGTCGCCGTGGCAAGAGCTCCCAGGACCCACTCCTCACTTTTACCACTGCTTCTATGCTACGCGCATTGCTCTCATCCAGCCGGCCGCTAGTGGCGCGCCTCCGAGCCGCCTCCTTACCACATGTACACCAACCCCACCACCATCATGTCGCTCCGACCCATTCTCAAATTCCTACACTGTCAAGAGGGATGAAAGTTCGGTCCTCAGTCAAGGTCATGTGTGATGGCTGCAATGTTGTCAGACGGAAGGGGCGGGTATATGTCGTGTGCTCGAAGAACCCTAAACATAAACAGGTCTGTTGTTGCCTTGTGATTCTTGCTATCCTAGTTTATCCCAACCTACTCAATAGCGCCAAGGGTAATGGCCCAGCAGTCCCGTAGTGGATTGGTTGGGGTAGCGAAATGAAGAGCATACTAGTTGGAAGAAGGTCATAGATCCCTCTCTAATATGTACAGCACCAAAATTCTATTGTTCACGCACCCACATCTGGAACTCATACTTCACCGCATTCTCTTCCTGCTCTCCTTCAGGCACCTCAAATCCAACCCATTCCTCCAATTCCGCATGCGTTGACCTCCTCCAATGCATTATCTCCGAAATGAGAAAGTCCGGCATGAGCACATTGCACTCATTGAACTCTGGGGAAAGGATTCGCGTGAGTAAGACCCGATCCACCGTTGGTTCTGTCGAGGATATTGGGAGGGCGAGGGATTCGGCGTACATAGTCGCGCCCCCGATGATGAATCCCCGATGTAGATTTTTCACGATCGACGGGTCGAGAACTGACAATGCAGATTTGAGACTGTCCTTGAGAATCACCCGCCCATCCTCAGTGTTCCTGATTTACAATGAGTTTGACAAACTTTTATCAAAGCAGGGTATTACTAACAGATTGTATGTCGCGTTTCTGCTAATTACGATATTCGTGCGTTTTGGGAGAGGCCTGAACTTTGTAGGTATGCTCTCCCAGGTGTTCCTTCCCATGATGACTGCGTTTTGGCTTCCTTCTGGCGCGCAGGTCGTGACTTGAGCGAAGTATTTCATTTCTTTAGGGAGGCGCCATGGCAGGCGTCCGTTGATGCCGATGCCATTTCCCTTGGTAGCGGCAACGATGACGGTAAGACGAGAAGACATCAGATGCGCTTGAACGAAAACGGGTGTGCTCAACTCAGATATAATAATTTTACGCTTCAACTGCAGACGATTATAAAAGATTTCGCGTCGATATGGGTGGGGATAAAACAATTATACACAAACAGAGCATGCAAATGCAAGAGATTCAAAGAAAAAGGTGGGTTTGGAACACAAACATGAATGTTTCTCTGAAAAGGCTCAATTCCATTTCTTCCACTCAGAACCTGCAGGGGGCTTGACTTCCACCTTGCCCTTCTTCACTTCATCCCAGTTCGTACTCAAGGTAGTTCCACCACTTTCAGAGTAACTCTTCATCATGGCGCGCTTGGTATCCTCATCGGCATCTCCAAAGATCTTTTGGAAGAACGAGTTGAGGGTGCTGTCTCCCCCGACATTGGGGTCCTCTTCGGTCGTTTTCTCCTTGTCAGAACCAAGAATGGTGGTAGTGATACCGTCCCAATTTTTTCTGGGCGGCTTCCGTGTCCCGGTAGATGCCTCTGGAGAAGCGGTAACAACGGTTGGGGCAGTCAAGGCTATAATCCCAAATTAGAGCGGCACCATTCAACACACGGAAAGAAACTCACGATCGGGAGAATCGCCAATAAGTGAGCCCCATCTACCTTGAGCGCGTTTCACGAGGCGCACTTCGACCTTGAATTTGCCCACCGTAAAATCACTGGCCTCGGTGTTAATCTGGCCCTTTAGTGGTTCGAGTACGAGGGACTTGTCGCCATGTGTGTAGGTGAACTGAATCAGTGTCAGCGAGATGGAACAAGAGGGTGATAAGCACCGGCCTAAGTTATCAGACCTTACGAGGTTCAAACTGGATAGAGACCTGGGCTGGGTCGGCGCCGCGGTCGAAGATCGAGAGGGTGAGCTTCTCATCTGTTTCGTAGAATTCATGTCTTAGAGAGGCTTCTTTTAGAATCTATGAGCGATATGCAGGTGACATGCTTCACCTGAGGGTGGCCATAGTGCTTAAAAGATGGTGTTCGGGGTCGAATTGAGCGGGTTGTTGTATTTATTGAAGAGACATTTATTCCAGTACATTCGATGCCGTCTTTAGGAGATGTGGTCACGTGTCGATCTGGGTAGGGGAAAGACATTTATTTTTTCCAAGAACGCGTGGGGTCACTCTCCTCTTGTTCTCTTTCTCGGAAAAACGGAGGAAATAGAATCTGTTGAAATACAGCCAAAGATGTGCAAATACTAGGCTTCATTACGACGTCATCTGATTCGAACCTTTCCCCCAACCGAAATGGCCACTGGCATTCCCAAAGCTGTTTTGTACTACTCGCCTGTGTCTGTTTGGAGTGCAGTCGGTGAGTTTCTCGCTGTTGGCGTGTTATTGCATCTTATGAGTTTGTTCAGCTCGGTTGGCGATGTAAGAAATTCCACTACACTTCTACGTCATACTGACAATGCCGTAGTGAAGAGAAGGGGTATGGGAAAGACGAGATTGATCTTCGCATAGTAGATCTTGGTAAAATTGTCCCTATGAATTTGATTCTGAACAGTGAAGGACGATTTCTTCAGGCAAAGGAGAAAACTATCATCCAACATTCCTTCGACTCAACCCAAAAGGTCGGATTTTCCATCGTGTTTCTTGGTATCGCATGTTCACACCCGTGTAGCAACGGTGCCAACCTTGGTCGTCCCATATGAGGATTCATTGACGGATGGTATTGAAAGTCGGTTCAAAGCACTGGTTGATGCCAAGGTCAGCGGCGGTATCCTGCTCGAGAACACATGACTTGATCTTTCTTCAAAATAGACCATTGTGGAATTTTTAGATAAATCGCGGTCTGTGATATCACGCACGCACTCGACATCGAGCGCACCTGCACCTGCATTGTCGCCTGCGACGATCGGGGCAACGATATCATGCAAAGTAATAATCGACGACATCTTGCACGAGGAGGTTGCTAATCCAAACACTCTGCTGTACGTCAACGCCCGAGATGAGGGATCGTTGCGAAAACTTGCAGCGGAGATGGTACCGTCTTTGGGAGAACGACAGCAGGCGCTGAGGGGATACATATCGCAAGCTGAGAGCGGATCCGTGCGAGTGTCGGATAAAGTGAAAGGGTTATGGGGAGAGAAGCTAGATGCGATCACAGTAATCTTAAGCGTACTTGAGGATGCTGGGAAAGCACCAGCGGAACTGAACGAGGAGGGGCAAGCGAACCGGATCGCGTTCTTCAAAACAGCACGGCAAGCATGGGAAACGAACCTTCTGGGGGTGTTGACAGCGCTTAGCAAGGAGATAGTTGGGCCATATACACTTGGTGAGATTTTTTATTATATGTAATTGGGATTGATGAACTGAAAATGCTTTGGTACAGGTGACCAGTACTCGATCGCTGATTTGCATCTTGCGGGTTGGCTGGCTCGCGTTGCAAAGCTTGCAGGTGGGACGAACAGCGATGACGGCCATACAATTGTAAAGAAGCTGGAGGAGCATGTTGGGAGTGAATTCAAAGGGGAAAAGTTGAGTGTATTCTGGGATGCGGTTCGAGAGCGGAAAAGCTGGCAAAAAGTGTATGGAGGAGGACTGATTTAAGTACATAGTGCACGTGAGAATGTGTGCAGTATGAGTGAAAAATCGGACAAATGTTTGGTTATGGACAACCACCACTGCGACAGTACAGACTCTGAACGCGAATTTCTTTTCCCCACTGCCAGTTCAACGCCTGTTCCGTCGCGGTCCACTTCGCCTCTCCCCCAGTTCTATCTTTCCACCTCGGACTCTGACACAGAGCCCTCCTCGCCTCTCCTCTCCAGGCACCCTTGGTGGTCAACCCCCCGTCCTAGGCGCAAAAGAGGTCCTCGCGCGCTCAGAGTCACAAAGCGCTGGCTCAGACACATCGTCCGCCATCCCTTCTTTCCAAGCCAGCCTTTAACCATCGCAAGTCTCTTCCACTTGTTTCTACCCGCGCTTTTCTAATCTTATAACAGGTTCTCACCCTCATCTTATTTTCTGTCTTTGCTATAACCCTCACCCTGCTCCTTATTTATGTTCTCAATCCCGACAAGGAGCCTCTCCCCTGGCGCGCCTACTGTTCCATACCATCACTAGCCCCTCCCTTCGACCGCCCAGCCCCTCCCAACACACCACATTTCTTCCCCAATATCTCCCATGGCCAAACCGTCCCCCCTTTCCCCCATGAATACCTTGATACTCTCTCCCCAGCTGGTGTCTTTGTTGGTGTTTTTTCAATCGACTCTGCCTTTGAGCGTCGCATGTTGATGCGTACAACTTGGGCAAGCCATCCCCGCAGTAGGGACGGCGCAGGACAGGGAGATGATGGCCTCGGCACCTCGCGTACAATAGTCCGCTTCGTCCTCGGTCAACCTCGCAGGGATTGGGAACGTAGAGTCAAACTCGAGATGGAGAGTGAGTCTATTCTTTCCTCCTTCTCCTACCCTATCTAACCCCACAAAGTGTACAACGATATCATTATTCTTCCTATTCCCGAAAACATGAACAGCGGCAAAACCTACACCTTTTTCTCATGGGCTGCCATCAATGCCTGGGTCCCACCTCTCTACAAACGCTCCCTTGTACCCCCACCCTCCTTCTCTTACTCAAATTTTACTGCGAACCCACCCTCTCTCGCATCCCATGATTCATTTCTCGCGTGGCAAGATGTTACTTCTGGCAAGGCACAGCCATGGGTTCGTCCAGACTACGTGGTCAAAGTTGATGATGACTCTTTTATCATGCTCGCCGAGCTCGAGGCTCGACTGCGCCTCGAGCTGTATAGAAACCCACTTGACACCCAACCAAAAGAAAATACATCATCTAGCAGCCCCACGACATCCTCAACGGTCATTTCACCCCGCCCATCAGTCCTTCCCGCAGCCGCGGTCAACCCTCAATACGGAGATCCCCTTATTTATTGGGGTTACCTAGTAACCAATCGTTTACATATCTTTATGGCAGGCGAGCTCTATGCACTTAGTTGGAGTCTCGTGGATTGGGTGTCCAAGGATCCCACTGTCAAAACCCAAACACGCGGCAAAGAGGACAAGCAGACCGCGAACTGGATGCGCGCCCACCCCCGTGCGCCAGAAGTTAGATGGACGAGCGAGCGTTGTTGGATTTATGACCACCCACGCTCAGGCACAGTGTAAGCTCCCCTTATATGCAGAAGAAACAAATGATCAATTTTGGACATTTTTTGACAGATACTCTCACGGATTCCTGTTCCCTTCCATTGTGAGCAGAGTGAAACGGGAAATGGCGGTAGAACTTGAGCGATGGACGCAGTCCATGACTGCAGGTGGTGCGCTGCCGGGCCCCGTGGGGCTTGCAGGTACGCCTCTGTCTTGGGGCCTTTCCAGCGTGTCGACCTTCGGTGTGCGATATACCCCGCCGCTCCCAGATCTATCACCCATCCATAGCGTCGAGGCGTTGGTCGAAGGCAGTGATATGTCTTTGCTGCGCGAAGGTACATAGCCTTTTTTTTTTTGGCTTTCAATTTCTCAATTTACGATCGTCGTACGTAGGTAGCCCGATGACGCCTGAATACGCATGGACACACCGAGAAGGCCGTCGGATGCGCTATGAGGGGCAGCGGGTCGGTGGTACCGTCGTTGTCCATTTCATCAAGAAGCACATGTGGTATCTGGAGACGGCGCTTGCCCTCCTCGAGGGCGAAGAGCAATCCAAATCGGAGCGGTATGAGTCTAGTCGCGCGATCGAGGCTCTGCAATCCCATTGGAAACCGTATCGACTGGGTTCACTGCCTATGACGTTGCATTGATCATCTCTTTATCTTTTTCTCATTTTCCATCAATGCTTTTCACGGCACGGATTCGTCCTATACCACCATCATCCACATCCCTGCACGCGTCGTCAACCTACACCCCCCCGCATCTAGTTAGAACCCGAACCAAACCAAATCCTGATACCAAACTCAAACCATCGTCAACCAACGCAACATGCACAACAAATGTACTTTACTATCCCAATCATTAACTGACTGTCGCCTTTCCTTTCGTCCACTGGCCATCTAACTATCACTCGTTCATACCTCATTGGACTTTTTTTTATTCTCCTTCACACGCACCTTTGTCCTTTATATTTTTATCCTCCTCTTCTTCTTGTGATACGGGTTTGCGGCACAATACTGAGACAATGTTCGTTCCATACATACACACACCAGCGAATCCAACCGCCACCTGTCCTTTGACTTTAATGCCGAATTCTAATGGAAGAGGCAACATCTTCTAAATAAATCAAGCTTAGCTTGGGGGAAATTAATCGAAAACGCAGGAAGTAGAAAACAAATAGCATGGACGTGCTGCCAGTAAGGCAAAGTTTTCCCTTTTTGAAAGTAGCGAGAACATGTCCAAGGTCTCCTTCACCATTCTCACTGACATCACACAGAACAATGGCAAATTTTGTAAAAAGAAAAAAACGTTTCCCTCAAACGCCTCTTGACAACTTGGCGGTTCGGGTTTTTCTTCAAGCCCTTTGAACGGAGGCCCTGCACAATAGCAACGGTTTGATACCGTTTACATTTGATCGAGCTCGCAAGAAAACTGAATGAACAGGATCGCTGCTGAGGAATGGATCAATACCCGGTGTAGTATGGATTGCGGCAGTAGATGGCGTTCCACTGCCAACCGGAGCTCGTCCACTGAATACATCTATAAAAATGCAATAAACTTTCTGTGAGCACAAGCGTTGATATAACGTAGCAGTAGTATGTACCTGAGAACAATACAATAGAACAAGTAAAACACGTCAGTATCCATCCAACGTGCGATTATTGTACCCATCGCCAGCACGTTTGAGTGGCTCTTCCTGCTGGAGCCTCATTGCGGCACAACGTTTTATTGTCTCCCACTCCCTGAACCACTCGCCCTCGCGGTATCCCTTGAGCTTGCGCAAGCCGTGCTCTGTTTCCATTATGCGTGGGTTGAGGAGGGGTGGAAGGCCAGCGTTGCTGCCATTTGAAGCTGCTATGAGGGTTGAATCTTTCCCGTCGCCACCAAGCGGCCCGAGTAACCCCAACACATACGCGCCTCCATAAATTTCCCATCTACCACCACCTCCCCGGGAGGAGAAGCGCTTGAATAGCCAGATAAAAGGGTGGACGAGGAATACGATGAGGAGCACTTTGTAGAAATTAGAGGATGGTAAAGTCGACGCGGACATTTCCCGAAGAGGTTGATGGCTTGTCCGAGTTTGGCGGTGTTCCAGCCGTAAATGACCTATGGAGGAGGTGGACGATCAACTTTGCGAAATTTGAAGTTTGAAACAGGGCGGGGACTATATAATAAGAATGTATGGGGAGTTGCAGAGACACGGACCTTTTCGTACACGAATTCTTTAAGGAGTTTGGGGCTGGTGGCGTAATTATCAGCGCATTCTCTGAGGGACCCAGTGTGCGAGGCCTGGGGCTCATTACGAGTGGACCCATCAGGGTTCTCCAGCGGTTAGTCGGGCATATTGGTCTGATCTGATTTGAAGGAATTTATTAGCCTTGCGAGTCAGGAATTGTGGGCTTGAAGATGCGGGATTTTTGGCTAGATGTTCATCAAAGTTGGGGAAGTGGCGGTGATCTGGCGAAGCATGAGGCCACGGTAGGTGGGGTCTGAATCTGGGAAGGACCAGTGGACGGGGCCATGAATAATGTAGGGAACGAGGTCAGTGGAAAAGTGGAAGTCGGTGATGGTGACGGAGTAATGTTCGGTGCGCTCTTGGCGGACGCCGTTGACGATAATGCGAGGTTGATGCTCAACGTGTGCCGACGAAGTATGGAGGGGGATTCTGGGATGAGGAAACGATCTTCACCTGGGGATGAATCGAGTGGTGGTTGGCAGAGGAATACATAAATAAAACGCCTCATGGAAATTCATTAGCCCGTTTCTTTCGGCATCAAGTATGTTGCTTACTCTCTTCCATCCATGTCCTTGTCCTCAAATGTATCGCTAACAATCACATCGCTGTAAATATCTCTTCGTTGACTTGTACACCTCTTCTCACGATAAATATCATAGTTCAATGTCCACCATAGACTCATCATCTACTAGTACCACGTCCTCATCCACTTCCTCATCCACGTCCTCGTCCACCACCACGTCCACCACCACGTCCACCACAGACTCCACCTCCACGACGACGACATCTTCCATGTCGTCGTCTTCCACCAGTGGCTCTTCCTCATCCTCGTCGAGCTCTAGCTCTACACTGTCCAGCTCCTCTTCAACACCCCCTCCCAGTTCATCCTCATCTAGTTCCTCCACCGCTCCCCCTCCCCCGTCGAGCACAGCAGCTCCGCCATCCTCGTCTTCCTCACCCTCCGAACCATCTGTACAGCCATCAGCGTCTCCGACACCTATTCTGCCACCACCGTGAGCCCACTTTACAATTCATTTAGATTCTTATGTCATTGACGATGTCATAGCACCACCTTCTCAACTCGCGTCTTCATTTCAACCACCGATAACCGAGGTTCCCATACTTCCACCGCCCCCTCCCTCATCACGTCAAAATCCACATCCACAAAATCCGATGGCTCGCTTGTCACTGTAACTCAAATTATAGCAAATCCCACCCTCTCCCCGGACAACGCCCCTTCAAAAGGAAACGCGTCTGTACATTTTATATTTTCATCTACCCCCCCATCTCATCTTTCTCCCAGTTTTTTCCGCAATACCGGCGCTGTTGCTGGTGTCTTTGTTTTGGTCGGTCTTGCCGCAGCCTCCATTGTCCTCTGGATTTTATTTGCTGTCCGTCGCCGCCGCCGCACCAGACGCCTTGAACATGACACCGCCGTCTCCGCCACTCTCGCTGCCGCCGGCTTCCATCGCACTCCCCTCGATGATGATGACGACCCCGCAACAGGCGTTAATCGTTCCCGCTACGGCTCTCCCGTAAATGATCCCTTCCTTGCCCACCGTCGCTCCAGCTCCGGTCTCGCCATGAGCTCCATTCCAAGCGCCGGCCGCGCTTCCGCCGCTTATCAAGATTATAATCCATACACCGACCATCTCGTTCCTGCCCGTGGCTATACCTCCACTTCCCCTCCCCCAACCGCTCATCTCAATGGTCCTTCCCGCACTCGCAGCTCTAGTGGTGGCCTGGCAGAGATGGGTGTCGCTCATCTCCACCACCATAGTGCCAGTGGTAGTTACGAACCCTTGCTGGCCTCCCATTACCGCAGATCCTCTGGCTCCGCACCTTCCCCTCCCCTCCAAATCTCAAATTCCATCACTCCACCTTCAGAGTCAGCAAGATACCCCCCGACTTACTCTTCCTCACATGGTCATCCTGGCGAGCCCTTGATCGATGTCAGCGCTACTTCCTCAGTGTACTCGTCTGATAACTCACAGGATGATCGTTTGGACCCGGGGTTACGCCAAAGGCTGCAGGATGATGGCAATTCCGCCCTGGATCTGAGAGATGAGGAAGACTATTCGCGGCCTGTTCTTGGGGTAATCGTTTGAAGTCCTAACTAGCTGATTTATTTTCTGATCAATTTCTTGCTCTTCTTCTTCAGGTTCGCAATTTGCCAGACGCCACGAGCCAAATTTCACTCCCATAGGTGGAACACCTTCCTTGAGGATTTGGTCCTTCTTTTTCGTCGATGGTTATCATTCTCGTCTGCAATGTGGGCATTCCGCCCTTCCATTCGTCCACCCTTCCTTCACTTCGTCTACTGCTTGGAGTACTGCTCCATCCATTTATTCAACGCCTCCCCACCCACACATTCGGAGGGTGTTCGATCTTCACAACTTGTGACGACTGGTTTTACGTTACTCATGACTCCGGGTCCTCTCTAGGCCCTAACGAAAAAAAAAACATGCACGCCATGACCCATTTGCAATCGCCATCACCGCAGTTGTTGCGCACTCGCTCGCGAGTTCCGAGCCTCCACCACCATCAAAACCGCTCTAGGCTTTGCTACCCCACTATTATCCCCGCATGAACCCTCGATACGGCAATACCTCGCTTACTTATCCCCCCTACTAATAACCTTTACCTATATAAACATACATCCGCACTCTTGACTCTAGTGCGGATCGAGTGTTGTACAATTTGATAGTATGGACACGATTTTCGCTACTTCGTGTTAGTTTTCTTGACTTACTCGTGCATGCATTTGGAGTTTTCCTATCCATAAAAGGAAAACAACAGACATAAGGAAGGCCGCGGCGGTACTCAGATTAGGAAAACATATCTACTCATGGTGTTGACCTTCCGGAACGTTATACCGTTATTCTTGCTGTCTAATGCATTTATAGCTTCGCTCCATGTAGCATGAATATGACATTCTTCGTGTAAGAACGAAGGCAGGAATACAGCTGGGAAGCCATCCCTCACATGGTCATTCCACCCCACGTCCTTATCTTCATGGGATTTTATACGACGCATGAAGAGCAATATATAGCCCCCGGTCATTAATGTTTCCCCACATGCTCCTACACGCAAGGTAAAAACAGGTACTCGAGTCCTATCACAACGGAACACGAAGACAATGAAACCTAAGTTTTATCTCCTTGGTTCAGTACAACCCTTTTTTCCCCTTCCTCGGGATCATCGCCCAGAACAAATACACCCCCCAAAGTTACTAAAAACACCGCCACCCTGGCTGCCCCAGCCCCCATCTACGATACACCCATTTCCGGCATGACCACCCGACCCAAGGTCCCTGTGCCTGTCGAATATGGAAACGATACTGATTTCTGGGTCGAATATCCATCCGGCCTTGTAGACATTTCGCGCAAAACCCGCCTCGGGTCAATTGCAGACAGCGAGGGACCGCCACCTTTGCAGCCTACCCAGGTCGACATCGATGTCGACCGGGGCAGGACAGTCCGCATTGATAAGGAGACCAGCGCAATTGTCATTATTGATATGCAAAAGTAAGCCTTTGAATTTTTTTTATTTGTTCGTGGGCGGGCGCTAATTTGGTGGTGGCGATTTTTTTTTTTTTTTTTGTGTTTGCAGTTTTTTCTTGCACCCTGATTTACGAGCGCACCCGACTGGCTTGGCGTGCGTCGAACCGCTCATGAAAGTCGTACCGGCGCTTAGATCAATGGGCTCCAAGATCCTCTGGGTGTAAGTCCGTCCCCATTCGGGTTTTGTCGTACTCTCTATAACAAAATACCACCCACAGAAACTGGGGCCTAACAGAGCACGAATTGAAGACGCTCCCGCCCTCACTAATCCGGTCATTTAGTAGACACACAGGTGGTGGGTTTGGCTCCGAGCTCCCAGGAGGGTTCGGGCGGCTCTTGATGCGTGGTGCGCTTAATTCGGATTTGTATGGCCCACTTCAAGACGAGTACCTCAAAGGCAAGGAAGCTGGTACAGATTTTTGGATTCATAAAAACCGGTTTGCTTCTTATCCATATATTTGAGGTAGTGATCTGACTTTTTTTTTTTTCTTTTTTTTTTTGGCTCACTCTAGTATGAGTGGTCTGTGGGGTTACCAAACTGCGCTGGACCTATTCCTCAAGGAGAACGGAATCACGACTTTGTTTTTTGCAGGAGTCAACACTGACCAGGTACATATGATTTCATGTTTTTTTTTGTCATCGCTGAAATTATTCACTAGTGCGTGCTGGGTACACTGGTAGATGCATACTTCCGGGGTTACGATTGCATTGTGCTCGAGGACGGTACGGGGACAACATCACCCGAGGGCGGCTTTGAGAATGTGATCTATAACGCCGGCGGTGTGAGTTTACGAATATGCATTCTCAACCTAATCTTCGCAATGCTCACCTTCCCTCTCAGAGCTACGGGTTTGTAACTGACACCAAAAGGGTGATAGCGGCTGCTGCTGCGCAATGAAGGAAGTGTCATATGTCATGGGAATGTACTTATTCTGTACTACCGTGTATTAATTCACAACAGCTGAAATGTTCGTGACAATCGTTTTATAAATACACTCAACTATTTTTTTATACATATCATAAGATGTCAAAGGAATTCCAAAGATTCACAAGGCTTCCTGCTTGTCAGGAAATCTAGAGTCATCATGCTATAAACAAGAGCGAACCGGCGCTTGTTGACGATACAATTAAGGGCTGGTCGAGCGTGTTCGGGGCTGATGTATGGGATCAACCAAAGTCAAAAATCAGGATGAGAACACGGACGTACATCTAAAATTGTTCGACGGCTTAGAATATCTTGTGGACGAGGTTCAGTGATGAGACTCGGGGTATTTGAGTCCGACGAAGCAGACCCAGGTGGAGTGATTGGAGCGTAGTCAAGTTTTTTGGCACTTTCCCGGAGGCGTGAGCGGGGTGGTCTCGGGGGAACATTTATCACCTCTTCCGGTTTTTGTGTTACCGAAGGAAAATCGTCCTCACCCCCGTGGAAATGGGGGAAAATCGATGGATACATCGAAGGAATAGATGGCGTCATGGTGTGTCCATAGCGCGCGATGCTGTCGATCGGCGGATCTGTTAAATAAGTAAGGCCCACGTTGCCATCTTCATCAGCGTCAGAAAACCCGGGGTCGGCAGGAGTGTGTATTCGGTGAATTTCAGGGTGGTGAAAATGCTGGCTTGCTGCATGGCCAATGGTGCGGGATTCGCGGTTGACCGAATTTTCTGAGAGGAAACCGGCATCCATGCGATCCCACTGAAAATCACGATGTTCAGAATCCAAAGAGCGCATCGCTGGTGCGGTTCCCGTGTCGATCTTTGTGTCTTGAAATGGGTCCTCAAATGGCGACATTGAGGGTCGTTGTCGTTGCATGCCTGCTAACCAGCGGTTCCGCCGGGCAATCCGTTGGTGGCGTTTGAAACAGTAGATAAGCCCGGCGATGATGGAGGCAATAACGATTCCAACAGAAATAAATATACCAGCAATGGCCCCATGGTTCTGCAGAATACTGATGAATCACGAGTGTTAGCGATCACTAACATTTTTCATACTTATGTTAATTTACCAACCTGGACTTAGTGGCAAGCTGCTCTCCACCAATAGTAGGCGGGTTTGCAACAACGTGGGTTACAATAGTGAGAGAACCATTAGGATCTAATGAGGTGCTCATGATCGTAACTAGTGGAGGAGTCGTCAGGATAAATCCACCATTGGAGTCCGTCATGGTAAGGGCAACTGGGGTTGAGAGTGTGATATCTGGTTGTGTCGTGATGGTACTTGTCCTCGCAGGGGTGCTATCTGTGATGATTGTGACTACGATGACTGATAAGTGCCCGGTGCAACTATCTAATAGAATAGTTACCAGAGGTCGTAGTCGAGGGAGCATGCGTTGAGGAAGGACGAGCTGGACTGCTTGGCACAGGAGAGATTGAGGATCCAGCTTGTGACGTCGGTTGTGAGGGGCTATTGGCCTCTGTAGTTAACGACAAAGGAACGCCTTTACTCGATAACGATGAGCTGAAGCCTCTGGTACCAGACATTCTGAAAACAAGGATAAATCACCACCCAAGTTGAAGGCGAAAGGGCACAAACTTCTCGGATGATGCTGCTGCACTAGTTATTGATACAGGGGCAAGAATATGGGATGAGAAAACTGTAAAGGATTGCAACGAAGAGTCCGAAGTTGGCATGGATTACCAGAAGCAAGGTCGGGGCCCGGTTGTGCTTGGCCTATATTAGCCCCTTGGTTTCGTAACAGAGCAGGCAATCTTCACAGCACTCGAGATCGCTAGCACTTTAGAATTCCACACCGACACAGGATCCGCAAGACGAGTACTTCCTCCAAGTGAGCAGTTGGCCGTCAACGATCTGGAAAGTGAAATAGAATGAGATGTTATGATGCAGGCTCGAATCTGGCGAAGGCATGGAATTGCATGGGAAATGGAGTTCCATCACCAGTTTAAATTGGGTTTATAGGCATAGTGGGAACCATTACAGAACGGTGGGAGGCTTCGGGAGTAGGGATGGATCTAATCATCCTTTACCACCGCTTGTGGTTATAGTATAGCCTACGTTTCAGCCCGACATGTGTGCGATGATTTTCTCGGCAATACGCAAAAACAGAATCCCATTGCTTCTCCAGTCAGTGGGATTGCAAGGCACAAAACACCGGTCCAGATACCGAGAGATACTGAGCCGGATACTTATATGTCATATCGAAACGAGGTCAGAGGTGGGTGTCATGTCCAGCGGAACTCCATTGCCATTCTGGGCCTCTGGGAAAACATAGAACGGCCGCATGGATAGAAACTTCTTCGTATGGATAGACGGTAAAGTAAAGACGGTGATGATTCCAAAAGTTCACTTGTACATATTATCCAATACTTAGATGTAAGCAATAAACAATTATTTGAGAAGAGTGCGTGCAGATGGTCTAAGTGACGAAACATAATGTGTTGGAGAAAGCACCTCTGGGTAACTGTGCAGGATGGATAGGAGAATATAGGAATTGAATAAGTGATGCCTCTCACCCGCACCGTGGAGTGGAATCGAAACTAGTTGTTGATGGGGTATGGGTTGTATGCAAACATGTTCAGGCAAAGTTCTGTGATCAAACAAGTCAGGCTCCATTGCATAAGAAAGAAAAGTCAGAGTAGATTGCGTTGCGTACGTTGTCAACAGCATTTGGATCCTGGAATCCAACTCTTGACTTTCAGCTTGACGGCCCCCCTTCGCCGCGCCCCGCTTAGACTTCCAAAGCTCAAACGACTCGAGCTGTTGACTCGACGCAGTGCCCTATCACCGTAGCTCACACCACTTCCAGCCTTCTCAGGATCCAGTGTCCCAGATTCTATTGCGAGAAGGATTGCACGGGCCGCTAACAGGAAAGGTGCTTCCACATTTTCCCCTGTAAGCGAGGATGCTTCCAGAAAATGAACGTCTACAGAGTATTGAGTGATTTTCAGTCCAGGAGCAGTGATGAAGACCTGCCATTTTCTGCTGCCCATCTACTGGCTTCTGCCCATTCAACTTCTCTCTCTTCTTCTCGGTCCGACTTGTTTCCAACAAGCACGACCACTAAATGGGGGCTAGCTAACGTTCTGGCATCTGCTAGCCATCTTGAAAGGTTTGTAAAAGATTCTCGGCTGAAAGACACCAATAAGAAATCCAAAAAGCCTCTGGGAATATCATACATACCTTGTGATATCATAAACAAGAATGGCTCCCGCTGCTCCGCGGTAATAACTCCGTGTTACAGACCTGAAGAGAATCAAAGATCCACATTTCAATAGCGCTGGCAATAGTGCTTATCACAAACCGAAACCGTTCTTGTCCTGCAGTATCCCATAACTAGATGAAGGCTTTCAGAACACCAATTGACACTTCAACTTGATACTTCCTGACCTGTAGCTTAATTCTTTTCTCCCCTAATTTGACAGTTCGGCTCGAGAATTCCACCCCGATGGTGTGTTGCGAATGATCTTTAACTGCCAAGGAGTCAGACCGATGCTGACGAAGCGCGGCTCAGGACGCACATGAATTGTGAGTGAAATGGTGCAGTAGACACGATTTCCCTGTTCCGGCTTCTCCTATTTAAAATGAGCAAGTTTAGACTTATTGGGGAGCAAAGTCTTACCAATAATAATGTATTTCATCAGAAAGTCTGCAGGTTCCGCAGGTCAAGTGAGATGGGAAGAATGTCACCAGAGGGAAAGTGCTGACCATAGGTTTCCAACAGTTCCGTTGCCTCTGCATCATAGTCATTGGAAGGCATGTTAGACCCAAACTACTGCCAGAGGGAGATAGAATCAAACACGAGAGCACGATTCAGGATCCAAAACCTGAACCGCCTCATGGCCAGTGTCGCTCGAACAGTCCGTTTATGAACTTGATCAGGCCATCCAAATCACGTGCACAATATTAAATTCGACTACTTCTCAAGATCTCAAGGCTCAGCACTTGAAATATGTACTTAAATTAAAATTTCTTAACCACGTTACCAGCCTTTCCAAGGGACCCATACATCGACAACTTCCCTTCCATCCCCAATTGCAGAATCTACAATATAATACCAGGGATGTGCCTGATGGTAAATATTCAGACAGCATTGAAGAGAGTCCAGAAGTCAGTCCTTACCGCGGCAATTAAGCAGGCGTGCTGTCCAATGATGTCAACGACGGTACCCAGCTTCAGATTTCTAGGCCCAGTAGCCGACTTATGGCAAGTCAAAATCCCATGCTCTTGAGAAATTCTGGACAATATCCAAGGCATTCCAATCACTTCACCATATGTTCCTGATGGCCCGGTGTCCTTGCTGAAGGCTATTGCTCCTGCATCAATCATCGCTTCATCTTCTCCGTCAGGCCCACGTTTAGGGTAATAAGATATGACCGTCGCTCGCACGCGCTGCGAAATTCGAGCTCGGTCAATCAAACCGGTGTGGTGTTGTTGTAAATCCAACATGGGGTAGTTACCTGCAAAGGTCATCATGCCCGACAACCAGAACAAGAAACGCGACCCACCTACCAGCGTGGAGTTCAAGTTTCCCATTCAAAATTTGGGATAAAAGCTTCCTGGTTTCTGCACTTGCAGCCTGTGCAGTGGGTGTGGATCCCACAGACAAAACAAATGGTCGTGAAACAGCCGCTTCCGAGTAGGAGTCCATTGCTTCCAATGCGTATTTCGCAGCCAGGTTCACAGATTCAACTTCACCTGATAAGAATGCTGATGCCTCGGATAATGAAGTTGAGCCGTAGGAGTTACCAGCATGTCCATAAAATCCGTAGAGAATAGTGGATTGCGAACTGAGAACAACCTCCAGGAGGCTTAAGAATTCCTGTGAACCCGGGACGACTCCTGCGCGACTAAGATAAAAGGACTTATTGTAAAGTTTGAAAATTCTAAACCAATAGACCAGACGTACTTCTGACCACCATTGATTTTGATGAACATAGACCAGCGTTGTGGTTTTTCCTGTTGATTCTCATATTCCTCCAGAAATCGGACTTGATCAGAATGGTCAACTAACAGCCTGACACTTGCTCCGTATTTCTCCAGTTCCGTTCGGAGGGCAGACAGGTCCTCCAATCTATTAACTGCCAATGGCAGGCCGTAAAGGATCTGCCACGAGGAAATTATCAAAGGGATGAGAGACAAACAAAATTTTAAAAGGCTCACTGACATCTTGGACAGTTCGATCGGCTACAAGGCCAGAATGTACTACCTCCCAAGCCTCCATCAGGGTCGAAACGACAACTGCGTGGGTCTGGCCCGCCTCCGAATCGAGTTGGAATCGAGTGCCTTCCACTGTCTGAGTCGATGAGCACGTCAGATCGTTCAGCCCAGTATATTGTCTACTTTATGAGTCTTTAGGTGGGCACGAAATGTTGCACCCCATTCCTGTGCCTTCCTGTGCATGTTGGCACAATTCTGCGAAAACAATTGCCGGTCGATGATCATTGCAGGAGTTCTCAGCGTATCCAGAGATTTCCCTAAGTATGCATCGACCAGAGCCTTTTTGTTTGGCTTGTTGAGCAGGTGAATGGGTGTCCCTGACTGGATCGGGGCCATGGAGGGGAGCTGGCAAACTTGAATGAATACTTGAGAAATTCGCTAGTTACTAACACCGTTAATAATTCGTGTTAATAACACGTTAATAACATGTTAGTAACATCAGAGCTCAGAACAGGGCTTTTGGGGGTGTTAATAATTGTTAATAATTCGGCCTCTAATAACACCATAATCGAGGCTTAGGAAGTGAATTTTTTGGCCTTGAGACCCACCTGCTCGACTCCAACCGCCTTTCGCCGAGGATCGAGTTTTTGACAATTTTGCTAAAAGTTGACTGGCAGCAGCGCTACCTTCTCTCTTTTTCAGGCTGTACTTGTCACTGTCAACGAGGGCCATGACCACACTTGACCATGACAGAGCACAAGTAGTCTGGGCTCAGGTTGAGTGTCCGCATTGAGATCTGAGAAATGGTAATGCGCCGTATACTTTGAACGACTAAACTCTTCTTATTTTTAACCGGCCTGGACGTTACTAACCATGTTAATAATGATTTCTAGCATTTCTAACATGTTAGTAACAGCTGTTAAAAATGGGTCTGGAGGACAAAAAGTTAATAACAATGTTAGAAATTTGTCATGAATTTCTCAACGTACCCTAATGTGATTCTGACAATTATCTTGACTGGTCACCTTGAAAAGTATTGAGAATTGAGAATTCTCAACCAAGTACAATCTGACTCGGAGTCATAAAAGTCTAATTGTAACACGTCGGTTGAAGGGTGGCATATGGACGTAACCCCACCCAATGATGGTGTTATGCTTAACTCAAATCGCATGCCTTGCTGGCGGTAACAAGGTAAGACAATTCATGATCAGTGACAGAAGGCTAACGTTTTAAATGCCGTCGCAAAGGACGTAAAGGGATTTTTTGAAGGTTGGTCCTTCCAGAGAACAGGGAGTACATAGCTACTGTGCCATGTCCACCTATCTAATATGCTTCTACAGATTGGTGTCCAAGACACGACATGGGGAAGTGATTCAAAATGTTGCCCATCCAGGTCACATTTTACCTTCATTGGAGGCATGCAGGTGTTTTTTTTGGGTCTTGAAAGGAATCGATCATCTGAAAACTAGCCGATAAGGGTATGCCATAACGTCCACCAGTTTTTTTTACCGACGTAGTGAGCTCCAAGTCAGATGCGCCTGTGAGTTCTTGATGGTCTTGCACACCTTACGACTTCGAAATCTATCACAGGAAAAACACTGGTAAACACGAATGGTCATCTCTCTGAACCTGCCTGTTATGTTCGGATTAAATGTAGACGGGTCCCTATATAGAGGGAAGGGAGATCTGGACATTTCAGACATTAAGATGTAGTAACATCAATAGAAAAAGAAGGCAATCAAACGAATATTCTTTTACGAATCTGTTTTTAAACGAAAAAAGACATTTCAGTGGGGGTTTCTTTGTGCATCCCTGCTCCTAAACCATGCGAGTATCCTACTGATGTGCTTGCATAATGGCGTCAGAAATGAAAGCTGCTGAGACTTGTCTTCCGCCAAACCATCGACCATTTAAACCTTGAATGGCCTTTTTTGCACTTTCAACGGTGTCAAATTTGACATAAATTTCGCCCTAATGGAGACTTTAAGGGTAGTCAAGAAAACACCATGTAGTACTTACTTGAGTTTCTTTCTCAACCTTGATTGTCATCACAGGGCCATACTTATTTTCACATTCGCCTTTGACATCTTCGGCAAGATCTTTGTCCCAGTCTCGCTCTGTTTCCCTGAAAGGATTCATACTGTCAGAATTTTTATTTTGGAATGAGTTAACAACTTACTCTTCTGGATCAAACATATTTTTCAGCAAAACTGAACGGGATTGCATCGATTGTGGAATATTGACACGAGGCCTGTAGATTCTACAGTCAGAAAATCAGATGCAAGGAATAACCAGTGTTACGCACGCAGGCTCTGGAAGAGAAGGGGCAGGTTCAGTCCTAGCAAGTTTCTGCATCAGCGCTTGACGAGACGCAGCGTTCAAGTTACCACCTGAAGGAGATATTATTCAGCCCAATGGACAGTCTGTGGGATATAATCAACGTTTTACCACCAGCCTCGTCGAGAGAATCTTGTTGGGTGTACTTGGCAGTGCCTTTTTCATGAACAGTATTGACTCGAAGCTACAAAAAACGAGGGTTCAGATGGAATATGGATACTGGAACAGTTCTTTAGTGCTTACGGTACGACCTGCTAACTCGAAGCCTTCCATTTGTTCAAGCGCCATTCGAGCATCCTCTGAACGTTTGTACCTATATCATAGATTGAGGCCAACCCTGCGATCCAATTGATGAAAACTCACTGAACAAACGCGTATCCTTTACTTCTCCCTGTCATAGGATCTCTGTGAAGATCTACAAATTCGAGTTCCCCAAAGGGCTCAAAGACCTGCTTAATATCGGATTCGGTCAGGTTGAAATGCAAAGATCCAACATATAATCTGTCGTAAGAGTATATCAATAGGGGGGGTGGATTTCCAAACATTGCCAACGAACTGCATGGATCCATGGGAAGACGTCACACCCGGAGGAAGATTCAGGCTCCTACGCAAGCGTCAGTCCAATGTAAGGGAAGGGTGAGAAATATATACACGCACCCGTCTCCGGGATGTAGCTTGTTTCTCTCTGATTCAGTGAGTTGAACCATGATGGGTAAGCCCATGACTACCGTTCCTGAAAGGGCAAGGGCTTTCTCTACTAGGTCAATGGATCGGAACTCAACATAACCAATTCTGATGAAAAATAAATAATATATCAAGGAAGGAAATTGCAATAGAACCAACCCTTTTGATCGACGAGAAAGTCTATCAGTTACAATTCGCGAGTCCATCACAGTATTGTCTCCGAGTTTGTCTTCAAAAAAGTAACCTAGGTCTCGAGCAGTCAAGCGGGCAGCGAGCTGTGAAACAAAAACTGATCTTGCTTCCGAGTCATCTTCCTTGGGTTCATCGGGATTGTAGGGTTCATCCATTGGATTATCATACGAAGGGTAGGAGGGAGAACCACGCCTGAGTTATTGTCAGAGAAGTATAGATGATATGTAGAAAGGACACACCTCACGCCAGGAGGCGGTGGACTTTTCATACTCAAATTATCATCGTCATCAATGGGATGTCGACCTTCAGACGATCTTTTGCTCCTAGAGTCATCGAACTCATCTCTTGGATCAAGAGGAGGCCTATCACTTTTTCGTCGGTCAGACGAACGAACTGAGCGTGGGCTGTCGCGAGGAGGTGGAGGTGGCAGACTCGTTGGAGGTGGAGGAAGGGCATCAAATGCATCTGAGCGCTTCCTCTTAACTCGATCTTCGTGGTCACGCTCTGGACCATCAAAGTCATCCCCTCGTTTTCGCCTGCGATCACGATCCTTGTCATCTCTGTCCCTATCACGGTCGCGGTCTCGGTGACTATGACGGTTGGAATCGTCGTATCGACTACCACGATGTCCCCTATCACCATCCCTGTCTCGTCGGCGATCCCTGTCGCGGTCTCGGTGTCTGTCACGCGAACGATCACGATACCCTCGTTCACTTCCTCTTTCCTGACTATGACTTCGTTTCTTTCTCTCGTCTGGTTCACCCCTGTCCCTTCTTCTGTCCCTCTTCTCACGCTCTCGAGATACAGAACGATGGGAGCGTTTAGTACGTAAGGTGTCAGTGGACAAATTCCGAGAGCTACGAAGGACCATTAGTCATATTTTGAAAGGGTTTTAAGGGATACTGTACGCACGAATGTCGATTGGGGGATCTGTCAATTTCCATGCTATGGTTCGGAGAAGCTGGGAAAGCACTGTTGAGGGTCAAGTTGTTCGATGTTGGAACTTGAGAAGGAAGCAAGGTGGAAGGAGAGTATGTGTGGCCAGAAAAGCGAAGGGTGTTTGCTTGCCTCTATTTACCTACGGGAGACGGATACAAATATGCCGCAACTTTCCCTTGGAGACTACTACACCACCATTTGTACGACAGGTTGATGGCATCTTGAGCAAAACTATGTTTGACAGCTATTGATCAATCTGACCGTCACATCAACGGCAGGTCCCCCGGACCTGGAGCCATAAACATTTGCATCAGCGGTTCCATAGCCGGCTCACAGGTTTTGGCCCCAGCTGTAAAATGGCCGAAGTGGGAGTTTTCGTTGAGGGCTGGACTGTGAAATGGGAGCATTGAAATACTTATAAAATAACTAAGAATATACTTCGTGATCACCACAACACATTTTAAGTGTGAAAAAATCAAAGTTTATACGTTCGACGCAAAGAGGCCCGTGCATTGCAACTTCGAAAACTGTTCAAGTCGTTTAAGCTCCGATCTAAATTTTGTTTATTTGTAAACTCAACCACAACCAAATTGGCAGAACCATCGTCCCACTTCAATGTTCAACGTTCAATGTTCAACGTTCAACCCCCATATTTCCTCACCTCCTTTCTCCACTTTCCTTTATTTTTCAAACTGTATCTCATCATCCCTTCATGTTGTTATATCTGCTGTGTCTGTACAGCCTCACCGTGCGCTTGTGCATGGTCTTGTACCCCTCATGTTGCCTGGATTTCCCGAGCTTGCTAACATTTTCTCTTTTTGATTATAGGTTCGCTTTTGGAGGGAGGGCACGCAGGGGTGGCGACCACGGCTAACAGCAAACATCACAGTGGACCCGACGCAGGCAATGAGGCCGCACGTTGCGTGTCGACAGCGTTTCGAGTTTGGGGAGAATTTCGTGAGAAGGGGTTGGATTGGATGAGCATGACGGCAAGCTGAGTGAGTCGGGAAACACATGCGTCGCTTCCCCCCATCTGTGGGTGGGCCATTTTCTTAGTCCGTAGAATTAGACATCTTGTATTACTTAGTGAATATATTCACATTTCTATATATCTATAAAATGAGAACAAAAAATAAGTAGTGAAAATCTATGTAAGGATTGCCCTCTAACCCGCCCCTACAGTAGCCAAGAACCAACCTGGGGCTCCAGCTGGCTCACAGCTTTGCGGAAAACGTCGGCCCCAGATCAAGCTGGAGACACGCTGGTATTAGCCAGATGCGTATGTTGTGAGAATATCGGATCAATATTCGTCCCAGATGGGCAAAGGTACTGATCACGTTTCAACTTCCAGGTCCCACCCACATTTTTACACTTTGGCGGTGTAACTGGAAATGATCTTGAAAAATTCTATGGATAGTAACCTAAACTCAGCTTGCGTCAGCGTGTTACATGTTCAAACATTTCCGCCGGTTCCTTTGACATTGATAATACCCGCTTGCCATGTAATGACACATACTAGAATTCATATCGTACATCTCAAGTGTTATGCGCTTCATCCGAGCGCTCTACCTCATTAAACAGGTTGGATGCTTTCTAGCAGGATGTCAGCCGGCTTATTATACCCCATCACAAGCGGCATGAAAAAAACAATGCCTTCGGTTCCATGTCAGGACACGGGAAGAGAAATTCCATCCTCATGAAAGATAGCATCCACAGTTGCTCTGAGATAGATGAACATGAGATCTCAAAGTGCGTGACGTAGATATGTAGATCACAAGTATACAACATTCAGTAAAGAAGGTGCAGCAGGGCATGGAGAGGTTAGGGTGCAGTATCTAACAAACAGGAGTGAGTGACTGTCGTGTTCGACGAAAACAACGTACGCACAATAATAGTAGGTGTCAATTAAGGGTATCCAATCCTTTACCAGTGCTCCAAACAAACCTAGCAAGGGAGCTTGCGACGTTCGGGTGACGAAAGATTCAAGTCTGGGTCTAAATTCGTGGGGGTGAGTATCAGTAAAATTTCATATTTCTCGACTTTGGCAGGCACAAACTTGGTATACAATTCCCAAATGGATCCACGAAGCAAGTACCAGACCATATCTTTGTCTCTTCTCGCGTACTCGGAGCGCTCCAATGCAGCAGATGGAGACGGAGTGCGACGGACATTGCGGGACACAAACTCCATGAACAGCGCTACAATAACTGCGCGGCTAGAGCGACTTTGAGACTCCCTGTCTGCAAGAACTAGCGAAGCTAGATATTGAACGAGGTGAGTTGAGAACTGGAACGAAAGCGTAGAGCGTACCGTATATCAAAGGGCGGAGTATATATATTGACTCGGCAATCCAATCTCGAGGACCGGACAAGGGACGAAGAAGAGAGGGTGAAGGCTTAACAGAAGAAGTTGTCAGAGCCTTGGGCAATAGATAGTCTTCGGCGGAGGTATCAAACTGAGCAGAGGTAAGAAGAGGATGTGGAGATAGTGGAACAACGTTATTGCGTAGGTGATCCGGAGTCAATTGCGGTGAATGACGAGGGGAAGACGGCGCAAGGGTCGGGGAAGATGCATTACTCGGGGGCAAGGTTGTGGGGTCAAAATCACGCTCAGGAATAGGAGGTGAGATCAAAGGTCGATGCGTAACCTTCAATAAGAGGAGACGAAGTGATGCTCTAAAAAAATAGTCAGAATGAAGGGCTTGACTAAATAAGAGATTGGCAGACTTGATCATTTCGAGAAGAATGATAGATCTCCATCTAAATTTCTCGGAAACTTTTCTTCTCAGCGCCATTTCCACTACAAGCTCGGTAAATCGTATTATCTCAAGTGCACGAGCCGCCCACTTATAGAGCATGTCTTTGTCGGTCCATGCCCTTGTGAAGCGCGTATGCAAGGATGAGGGGATAAGGGGGCGGTAAGAAGTGTTACTTTTAACAATGCGTGCTAGGATAGTATCATGATACATGCTCATGACATTCAGCAATGTGGTAACTAAATTTTGCGATAAGTAAGAACCATTGGAATAAGGAAACTGAACTGACGAGCTTCTGACGCGAGCTCCGCATCCTTAAAACGGCCAGGTAAAAACCAAGTAATGGAACGAAGGGACGATTCCAAGGTAGAGATTGTGGAAACATTGTTGATGAGAAAGGCCTCATATCTAACCTTTGAGGAGGCCATTACATGGGCGGGAGAGGGAGGCGTTAGACGACGGGTAAACGACTGTGATTCTTCAATTGAAGTCACCGAGCCGAGCTCCCACGATCCGTCACACGCTGTTCACCCAGCCGAGTCACTTGTCACAACAATGAACTCTGCGGTCTGAGATGGCAGCCTTGTGCGTATTCTCTGCTTAAATACAGCAGGCGGCGCTTGCGCTGCTCCCATCTCAATCCATCTTCATGTCGCGCGCGGCTCCAAATTCTCTAGACGTTCTGCGCGCAAGCCCCGTCAGAGGCCAGCTTGAACCATATGACCCACGGACTCCAAAAGGCTCTCGATATATCCAAACCACAGATACCCCAGATGAGCTGAAGGTGGGATAGGCATCCATACAATCAACTTGTTCTAAATAAGAATTAGGTTCTCTTACCTCCATCAACGGCTTCTATGTACGAGCAATTATTAAAGCTTGAAAATTATGAGCTTTCGAAAAAGCAACAGCTTTCTTGGGAGCGCATCATGGAAATTCGTCACTTGAAGGACCGTATGATACGCAAATGTCAAAAGCTGGCGAAGACAACTATTCCTGTTGCAAGGACCTCATCCAGGGCAGAAACTTTCGTTTTCCAGACCTTCGTCGCTCCTCAGGACTTCCGCGTCAAGGAGATGGAAAAATGGTTCAGGGAACAGCAAAAGCGTGGTACATCGGTTCCACGGCGCTCTACTGCGGTTGCCCCATCTTACAACACATACAGCCTTACTTCGACTGGACCACCCCGTCCAGAGCAGGCATCTTTACCCCATCAACTAATCCGGCGGTCAGTAACGAATCCGGAGACTCCAGCCAGGCAGAAGGAAATCCTTTTCTATAAGCCATTGCCCGCAATTCAACCTTCACCTCTGCTCGAGTCAGAAAGGATCCCTTTGGCTCCTATGCCTACGACAGTCCCTGTTAATGTCGGGAGTATTATGTCCCCGCCACCTCTTCCCGTACTCCTGCTCTCTCAGCGTGAAGGTTATGGTCTTGGACCATCAGCAGATCAGCTTCAACCATCCTCTCCCCAACTAGCCGCAGAAACTGCAGTGCTTGTACCGGATTCACAGGCGGGCCTTGGTCCCTCTGACGCGGAGAATCCGCTTCGCCCTGCACTTTCAAGAAGACCAAGTCGTATCAACCGCGAGCTAAAAACTGTTTCTTGGGCCGATAATAACGATTTGGATTCCCAATTTCTCCAATACGCTGCTGCGGCCCGTGAAGCGCAGGCGTCAGGTAAGCCTCCGCCTCTTTCGCCGCCGTTTCGAGTAATATTTTAACCATTTAAATCACATCCACTGCTCGCAGGCAAATGGGAGGAAGTTCGTATTCTATATCTTGAGCAGATTGCTGGCCTCGAGAGTTTGCATCGTCAGGTAAAGGAAGGTCTGGAACATCTGCGTTCGGAAACAGATCATTTGCAACGCATTGATGAGACCATCCGCAAACAACGCGGAGCTTTGGATGCAACCTTTCAAGAGTTCGAACAAAAACAAACTCTCTTCCAAGAAAAGGGTTCGTTTTCCTTATTTCTGATTTTTGAGCGCAATTATTAACCGTTATGCGAAGTGCACGAAGCGCTAACGGAAGCTAATCAAGCTCTCACGAGGCAGGGTCTCAGGAAGGACAAGGAGCTTGAGGCTATCCGGGAAACTACATAAATTTTACGAATTTACGAATGCTTTCTTTTCTCCCATCTCCTGTAATTTGTAAATAACGATGGATCTGTTGCAGTGGTAGCAGGGATTACAGTGTGTAGTACAATAGAGCTTGCATATGAGTTCAACATAATGCGTATTTAAATAATGCATAAAGTTCCAGGAATTGGTCATAAAGGAGCTCGTCGTCTTCTTTGCCGTTTCGAAGTTTCCCACCAATAACGCACAATGATTAAAAAGACAACGATGATTACAGCGACCATGATCAGAAGAACACCAAAAATGACGTGGGAACCGCCTGGCTGATGTGGATTGGTTGGCACTGTGATATTCAACGAAAATAGAGCTAGAAGCCCTCACGTCACCACCTTGTTCCACTGAGGGGGGAATAGGGGTTGATGCACATACCAGTCAAGGGTTGGAGACACAGGACTGCGATACTAACGATGGTAAGATAAAGAAGGTTCATATCCGTCCTGCACTTCGTGTTCTCGAACATAGATCGAAGCTGCGCGAGATAAATGGGGTGGGACTGGCTAAGCATGCGCTCATAATGGGACAAAGCATTCTGGAGTGTAAGGATATGATCTATTGGAAGAAATTTCAAGAAATAAATGAGGGACTCGGCGTCACGTAAGCGCTGACCTTGGACATCCCCCATATAAATAGCAACCTCGAGTGCTTCACTGGTATGCTCCTCGAGCGCACTTCTCATTAACCGTTTCCGGATTTGTGTGACAACATCAGATTTTGTTCCCAGCAAACGGCCCAATGCAGTGACGAGTTTTCTCGTCCTTACCATGCGTCGGAGAGTTAATTGGGTGGCACCGGGAGAAATATTAGGTTGCTCCCAAAATTGCCTCCAAATATCTCCAACACGACGCCGAGCCCGGCGGAACAATGGGCGGATTGTGAAAGGGGGAGAGACAAGGTGGGGCGAAGGGTATTTTCCTTTCATCCGAGATTCCACATTTTGGTGCGATATTGTAGATTGCTCGACTTTGGTTGGTGGTATCAAATCTGGTGTGGGTTTAACGAGTTCCACGAAGGGAACGGCGTTGGAAGGGTAAAATTCGGAATTATGGTTGTAAACGATATGATCAATGGCCATGACCTCCTTTTCAATTTCCTCCAGGAAAGGAAAAAAGGAATCGACGATCGAATCCAGAATACCATGGGCAATCCAATCTTAGAGGAGGATCAATCAGTACCAACCTGACCAATGTGCAATTAAAGAAGCAAACCGGACGACATGTTCACCACCTTTTCCAACAAAGCCATTCGGTTCCGGACTCGATCTACATGTTCTGCAAGGGCGTGAATAGCATGACGCATTCGATAAATGAGTGGCAAACCAGAAATATCAGTAAAGTGAAACTAGAAAGTGTGTGCCAGTTAGTTTAAGAAAGACATAGGAAACTAGTTGCATACACAACAAAGTCCATCTTTAAAAACTGTTAGGTAAACATTGGCTGCTCCAATTGGACCATCATCATCGAGGATGGACTTGCTAGTTCCAAAGGGATTTTCTAATTTGGCTTCCCGTTGGATCTTGTCCTTTGTGGCATAGCTTTCAATTGCTCGAAAAGAGATGAAATAGTACCCTAATTTGCTGAAAAGCTCTAGTTTCTCACGAGGATCCTGCTGGAGAATATCTTCCAGTGTTAAAGGGTGTATATGTAATAACTAAATATATCATCAGCTCCCAGCGACGCAATTCTGTATGATAAGATGCGAACCTTCCCTATGGCGCGTAAATCCGCCCAAGTTGGGTTGGCGACATCTAGAAACCATGCCGCAGGTCTCAGAAGCAGTTCTTCTTGAATCGAAATGGGTATAAAATTTGCATTTCCAGCCTGGGCTTCACGCTGTTTGCCTTTCTTTTGCTTCCGTGCGGAACCTGAAGTTGAGGGGGAGGAAATTCCGAGTAAAGTCTGAGACAACGTGTGAGAGGCAGTAACGGAGGACGTTTGCTCAGTACTGGTTTCATTCTGGTGATGTCGGAGCCGACGATGCTTTCCAGATTTCCTGTATGCAGTATCTAGTTGGGCAATGACCAACGGTAATGACGTGGTCCAAAAAATGCGGTGGTCGCCCGCCTCTTTACTTGTATCCAAGTTCGTGCCAATTAACGAACCTGGCAGTTGGTGGGCTGCAGGTAAGATCGATAGCGGTAGATAAAGTGCAAACTCTCTCGGGATCTCCCTGAACTTCTCGAGGGCCTTCATACGTGTGATACGGAAAACAATCTCGTGTTCCGACTGAAATGTGCGCAGGGATGAAATGCTCCGATTTCTCTTCCGATGTCGACGCGCAATCTGTGATTTTGACAAAGTGACCATGGATGAACATGATGAGCTAGATGAAGAAGACGAGCTGGAGGTTGTTGAAGAATTCCCTCTGACGTTCCTGGACCATCTCGTAATCGCGTGTTCAAGCTTGGCGGCGATTGCACCAAACCGACCACGTGGAGAGAAAGACGAGGAGGAACTGGAAGAGAGTGAGGATATGGATGGCGCAGGGCCTTCTTGAAAGGGAGGGTCTCCGCGGTAGATGTCCTGCTCGTCGTCTTCGTCGTTGCAGACGGACATGGTGGTGTGGATTGCTTTCAGAAATCTATTATTCACACGGGTAACTACTGCCTCCGTCGTTTGGCAGGCGGGTATTCTCCTTTTTGATACGGTCGCGACCGCTTTTCCTTTTGGCTCTCCTTCTTCTGCTTCTTCTCTATCGCTTTCTTCACCGCCCGCTGTCCTCCTTCCTTTGCAAGCGCCTCATATCGCGCCTGCACTACCACCTGTTGTTTTTCGCCTGCAGCCAGCCGTCAGCGAAATGCAATCTTTCTTACATTATTTACTTACCTTTCTTCATCCACCACTCCCCCTTGCCCTGTATCCGTTTTTCCTGCTCCTCTTTCTTAACCTTGCTCAACGCCTCTTTTTCTACCTGCTGTAACCGATCCCTATTCACCATGCTTTCCGCCCGTTTCACCGCCTGTTCTAGCCGATAGACCTCGCGTTCCCGTTCATTCCGCAAGTCTCGTGGTGATGAAGCCAACAACTTCCGTGCTTGCTTCAAAGTTTCACGCAGCGCGTTGAGCTCTTTCTTGTGATTGTCAGCCAGGAACCCGTACGATTTTTGGAACTTGTCTGCGGAAAATTCGCCCGCTGTTGGCAAGAATCTGGGATCCCGTGGTACCTAAATGTCAAGGTCAGTTTCCGTACTTAAAATAGAGCAATCCATTCCTACAAGTTTGGGTATCTCCACGACTGTGCGTTTCCTCGTGACCGGTCGTTTCGATGTAACCTCAGTAGGGCTTATTTAAAGGATCGTCAATCACACAATGTAATCGAGGTCAACAAATAGCACCCACGCATGTTTGTTCGACCGCTTAGAGATATCTGTCCGAGGTTTTGCACTCCATTCGACCCTTTCCTTCCTTTTCCCTTTGATATCATGGACTTCGGGTTCCACTTCAGAATCTACGCTGCTATCCTTTTCTGAATCAGATCCACTCTCAGCTTCTGCTAAATGTAAAACGTGTTGTGCTTGGCGCAATGCCCCGAGCGGAAAACTTTCTAGGTCTGAAAGGGAATTTCTTAATACAGTATCCGAGAGAGATATAAGACTCAACGGACTATTTTTCAACATTTCCTGATGATCACAATTATTAAGCCTTTATTTCGAAAGTTTCGACCCCCTACGTACCTCAGCAGATATCTCTGACTCTGCTTCTTCACCCTCAGGGTCATCATCTTGAAATTCTTCGTTGTCTTCCGCCCATTGAGCGATACGCGGTGCATCAGCGTCATCGTCTTCACCGACATCTCCCTCCAATCCATGTGTTCGAGTAATGAACCCTTGGCTTGAGCCCTCCTCAAATTTGTCAAACCAAGAATCCCCCTCTTCCGGATCAGATCCGCCTTCACTGTTGGAATCGGGCTTTGTGAGCTGAAATTTAAAGCCAGTATTCAGCTTTGGAAGTCCTCGTTACGGATCGAAGAGGATTGTACCTCCTTTCTAAATAGTTTCCTTTTGGCTGGTCGTGGATGGCGAGGCATCTTTAGAATATGACAAGACAGTTTAAAGGAAGCTGTTGCCGAAAAAGTGTACTTGTGTTGGCACTGGTCATTGTTACCAAACATGTACAGACCAACCAAAACGGCAACTTTTTCCCAAATTGCCACATTTCACAAACTAACACCTCGGCTGATCAGGCAGTTAGGGTTTTTACCACAAGATCAAGCTATGACCCATTAGTACTAGAGGAAGGTCGACCATGGCTTAAGAGTACATAACGTTCATCTTCCACCTTTACATCTAATGATATGCCGTTCGAAAGCGACCCAGTCCTCCACAAAGGTGTAAGCCCGAACCAAGTTCCAAGTTTCCCTAAAAACTTCCTGCGGCCCTTATGTCCACCTTGATGCGGTGGATCGCTGAGCAAGCCTTCCCATCTGTATGCAGGTCTCATTCTAATCCATGAATCGTCGTGGTCAGTTCCACCCCCAGTTCCCAGTGTCGATGGTTGGCCTTGCGTAAGAATATCAATGTCTTCCATATCCAGTTCTCGCTTATCTTCACCGAGATGAAACATAATGGCCTATCATCATTATTTTTCAGGTCGATCAAAAATGAGAACGTGAAGAACAAACCTGTCCAGAATCGCGGAAAACAGCATCATTCATGCGCAGGTAAAGTTTGTTCAGAAACCCCGTGTGGAAAAAGTCACTCCACCGTGGTTTCTTGTGGAATAACCCTCGCTGGGCGAGAAAACTTTCCAAAGCAGGTCGAGGAAGGGGTGTATAAGCAATGGATGTTTTAAAACGAGGATTGAAATCAGCCTCGTGTTTTTCCAAGCCTGGAATGGTATCATGATTCCTCCGCCAAAGGTCATCCTACCAGGAGGGAATCAGCACAGTAAAAAAAAACCTCAAATCGACATACCCAAAATATATACCACCATGTAGCGGCTTGTGATACGGAAACAGCCTTCATTCGCCTGTGTGCTAGCTCGAAAACGACTTCGCTTCTCTCCAAAAGCTGGCGTACTCGATGGTCTTGTTCGCATTCCATGTAACTCTCCGCAAGACGAGCAGGAGCTCCCGGGCGATCATACACAAGTGTCAAGAACTGATAACTCAGCACCCGCGATTTCCACTGGCATTCTTTTCGATGATACCGTCGGTAGTGCGAAATTCTGTTTTCGATAATTGGAAGGCCTTGATCGATGATTTTCCTATTGAGTTCCAAAAACCGGGCCAACGAGGAGGTGAGATCGAAATCCTCGTTCAACCCAATGACATCGCCAGCCACTTGAACACTTCGAGAATACTTTAGCTGGATATCGAAGCCACTTCCAAGATGCAGGCCTTCCCAAACTAAGTGACCACGACGTTTAATACTCAGGACGGCATGCTCGTAATGAACCGATGTCATAGCACTATATCGCCTTCCCCAGCACCAACTTGAAAACGACCCGACAGGCTATCCGAAATATCAGCTACCAGGGGTAGAACACTGCAAAGATACTTACCTGTGTGTGATTGTACGGCCATTGAACAACACGTCCTTCGAGAGCCCTGAGTGACATGCGTACATAACGTCTCCTTTCGATATCTAGGCTTGAATTTTGAATAATATATGCTTCCAAATCAGAGAGGCTGTTCAAGACTGCATATGGCCCATCATCATATCTAATCACCTATGTAATAGAATTAGCCAGAGATGGGGCAAGACTTGGAAGGGATGGCGCACAAGGGATGGCGGAAAAGGTATCCACCATGCATTCCCAAAGTGATTCGTACAGTCGATGTCTGCATCGCTGGCTCGCTTCCAGTAGCAATCCGGTCCAATATAATTTTTCTGGATTACATCTTCAAGATGTCTGTACCAGTCAAAATTGGGGCCAGAGACCAGCACGACGGCGTGAGTGTATAAGGCTGAACCGACTTCGCGGTATATCTATTGATCATTAACAAAAGAAAAAAAGAGAAGAAAAAAGAAGGCCATGCTAACCTTAAGATTCTCGACATGGCGTTCGCCTGGAGTTCCGCGAAAGTGCAAAAGATAGGGAGCAAACTCGGAGTCCCGAGCTTGTGCAAAAACCATTGCCTGCCCCTTGGGTATCTGAGATTGATGATCTGTAAGCATCAATGCGGTTACAGATTCCTGCCATATGCGTCGTTTGGTGTGAATAGACGTGGAGGAAATATCCAACCTTTGGTACGTTGTGAGTAGCAGTGTCTTCAAAAAGGCCCGAGTGACATACCGCGGAGAAAATATATCGACGCCTTGGTTTTGGTATCAACAAAGCAAGAAATTGAGCCAGGGTTGTAAAGGTACTCACTAAAATCGATCCTTCTCGTCAAACCTATATTAAATGTAAGGAGTGTGTTACAACAAAGTGAGAGTATACCCACGTTTGACAACTTTCTGCGTCCAGTCAAAACTGATGACGGAAAAATCTACGGTTCATAGTCAATTGATGATGGGAAAAAAGTGAAATAAAACGAACAAAAACCAAGTCCATAGGTTATAATATAAATACTGAGATAAAGTGCTATCAGGTCCAGCGGCTTGAGAAGAACAGAACCTACAGCGTACCTGTAGAGTACATAGGAATCTAGTATCTCCTTCCCAGGCATATCGAGAGTGATTGCAAAAGCTGTAGCGGATGTGGATAGATAGTTCAGTCTTGAAGTCCATTCACTAGCATTATTCACAGGATCCAGAAATGGCACAAAAACACATTGTGCAATGAAAAACCCCAAGGTAGATATCAGAAGTAAGGACTGACGGGCAATGGGTATCGTAGATCGAGAAAACGATCGAAATAAACAGTTGTCTGGGTCGATGACGGCGATGATAATAAGTGTGCTGAGTTTGGCAAAAAGGTAAGTTGAGAGGTAAGTGCTCCATTCACGACGAAAGCCTGGTTCGGTACTTTTTCAGGAAAAGGAATTCAAGTAAGTTTTCAGGCGCACCTGTATATAAGAAAGCAAAAGGGTTACGATCACGGTCTAGTAACCGGTGGTATTCACCATCGAGATCTATATTACTCCGAGGGCGACCTAGCTCGGTAAATTTATCGAGCTTTGGTACAGACTGGCGAATAACACGACGCAGGGCGATGGGAAACCACACAGCAAACTTATGTCTGTAATTAATAAGAGGCAGAAAATACCGTTCATCACTCACCAAAAAGAAAGTAAAACCAGCCAATACCACCACAATTGGAGCAAAGTTAACCTCGTTCCTTTTCATTGTGGTCGTCCAGCAGAAGTCCAACGTATCGCGAAATATATTAGGTGGACCTAGGGGCGGGAGGACAGGAGGGAAGGTCGTCGCGTTCTTGTATGGATTGGGAATTGCCCACAGTTCTTCCGACCAGACGAGTACATGAACGGACATCGTGCTCAGAGGTAAGTAAAGGATCGTCAACAAAAAAGTGACTATCATCGATCCCCATTGTCTCCCTTTTGTTTCCGTTTGTTGGAGGCCCTCGATAGAGTTGTAGCGGTCGCACTGCACTGTCATGCGATAGAAATAGTAAAGCAAACCGGTGCTAAGGATCATAAATATAATCATTAACACCAAGGATTGGACGATAACAGAAGCAAAATTCAAAGCAAGTATGTTGGGACTATCAATGGTTGGTAAATGAGTAAAATATCGTGAGCCCTGGGATGAGGCCTCACATGGTTCCCAGAAATAACTTTCGCCATTTGTCTTCCAAGTCTTTACCACCCATCGGAACTATATATACAAGGGCTGATTAATTTGTATTTATAGCGGGAAGTAGACGCCACACCTATTGTACTAAGAATAAGAGCGAATATCTGCACCGTGTTGATAAGACCTTGTAAACTATAAAAAGATGCAATTGCACTGGAGCCCTTCAAAAAGGCATTAGAGGATCTCAATCAGAGAATAGGGAACTGGGCTTACTAAAAATCCAATCATTACGTTCTGCAAGGATCCGAGAATTGACGCAGGGTTTTTCCAGACAGGGGCGATGGTAGAATTGGCTTCTAGATCATCTATAGACAGTCCCGTTTTTGCCAATTGATCCAATGGAGGGAACATATCACCAGGATTGTCACAGTCGTCTCGCCCAAGAATGGATGGGGGGATGGAAGTGAGATAATGGTCAAGTTTAGGGAGGTTCAGTGGATATGCATTCCGAGAGAATACGACCAAGGCAGGGATAGGCTTGTGGACAGGAAGGGAACGTCGCCGACGGTGAGGACTCTTATGAGTTGAATTATTTGTATCGGGATAAGATTCCGGAGGAGGATATGTATGCTTCAGTAATGATTGAGATCCTTCCCCATCGCCACTGTGGTTAAGGCTAAACACCGTTGTCGGAACGTGTGCGTGCTGAAATGAGGCTATCCTCGATGATGGCGGAGAAGGCGGAATCTGTGAGAAAGGCGACTCGCATATCGATTGATAAAATAAATTTTCATGAGTTTTCGTTAAAGTTTTCGTGGATGATAGATTCGTAGAAAGTGCTGAATGTTGGGGACTGGGAAGGATCTGCGAAGCTAGTTTGGGGAGAGAAGTGTCATTGGTGCCCAGGTCCAGAGAGTGCTTAATGAATCTCGCAGGTCTGGGTGGTGGAATTGGGTCCGTGATATGTTCAATTTCTTGTCCACTATCCGCCTCGCCAACTTGGTGAAGTTGAGAGCGTGAAGACCGTTGGAACGCTGGAGGTTCATATAGCTTGATAAGGTCTTTCACAGCCATAGAGTTAGTGCTACCGCTGCATGGAGAAGTCTCGTGGAAGACGTTCGCTCTTAGTCGAGTCGTTGGTGACTTGGATATCACTGAAAGTGAGGTCAGGTCAGTGAAGATGGATATATTAGGCAAAATCGACAACATGGGGCACGTGACCTAAATTAGGTGGCGAAGTGGTAGTACCCAAAGTAGCCAACTGTATAAGGAGATCCTGCGTTACATTCTCATATACAATGCATGTGGCCAGGTATTTTCCAAGTATTGGGCTATATCAAATGAGGACCTTACAGGCTGACCGGCTGACCCTCAGAGATATATCAAACCCCACAAAAATAGACAAGGGAAACCAGAGTAGTATGGTGATAGTAAAGCGTAAGATAAATTCAAGCCCTAATCATGATATACTTTTGTGTGATATCTTCTGTGTTCTTGTGAGAGAAGCGCTCCCTACCACAGAAAAGTCCTCCTCACGGCTCTCATAAAGAACCGCCTTTGAGCCCCGTCCACCAGAGCTACTCGTTTGGGAGACTGATCGCATAAGAGTCCGGATCCAAGAGGCCGTTTTGGAGATAGTGCCCAACCCGGCCTCTTGGGCTTTCAGTTTGACGGAGTATGCTTTTGCCTGTGGGGAATTTGGATTGTATGGCCATAGCTCCTTTGCACTTTGTTCAAGGGGCTTCAGCGGTTCGACCAGTGTTGGGTACTTCTCCAGAATTTTAGAGAGTGACGAATTAAGCTTCTTTTGCATCAACACCGAAGCGTGGATCGTTTGGTGCGTTTCTGGATCGTTCGGCCCAGTCGGCAAGGACCGTTCAACCTTGCTAGCAAGCAAGAAAATTCCTGCCATCGAACTAATTGTTGGTAAGCTTCATCAAATGTTACAATAGCGAACAAGTCTCACTCGTGAGGTCGCTGGGTACCCCAGGGTGCAACAGGTTGAAAGAGCTTGAGGAGATACTCCATATCCAGGAATAAAACCCGTTCGACTTGAGCCTTTTGGGGAAGTGAGTCAATTAATTTATAGAGGAATAATTTTGGAAATGTGCACCGCCATCCAAACAAGCGTAAGGTCGGATAAATCATGATTCTTATATCCACCACCGACCTGTTTTCACATTTACTAGATAGAAATTTGCGAAAAGTGCGCCATTACATCGCTATGAGAACCTACGCAAAAGAAAGAGCTGCGGTGTCGGTTGTCTTTCCGGCAGAGGTCGTAATTTATAACTCACCAGCAAACCAGCACTAGAAAAAAGAGTGGTTCAAAGTTCTGTGCCCGGCAGAAAATAGTGAGTCGAAGGCGACTTACCTG